>Ga0209051_1000723_pt1 | contig 35964 bp, 30 predicted proteins | sample AraplaCvi_mMS_r2_2_FD_184286 | JGI IMG/M metagenome (GOLD analysis project Ga0209051, IMG submission 184286) | Arabidopsis root microbial communities from North Carolina, USA - plate scrape MF_Cvi_mMS_r2 (SPAdes) (version 2) | ecosystem: Host-associated > Plants > Roots > Endosphere | place...
CTCGCGGAAGAACCGCTCCTGGTCGTCGCGTTCCGAGGTGATGTCGGTGATCTGCCAGATGTCGAGCTGGCCCTTGCGGCTGTCGGCGGGGGTCAGCAGCCTCGCCTTGAGGCGGTACCAGTGGGCGCCGGAACCGTTTCCGGTCGGGCGTCCGATCGGCTGGAGAAGCCGGAACTCCTCGTGGCCTTCGCGGCCTTCGCGCAGCGCCGTGGTCAGCCGGTAGAGCGCCTCGGTCGATTCGCGGGTTTTCGACAGAAGCGCTTCGAGCGACTGAACATTGCTCGCCCTGGTCGCGCCGGTCATCCGGCCATAGGCGGCGTTGGCGTAGAGGATGCGACCCTTGACGTCGGTGATCAGAATGCCGTCGGGGTGGTTGGCGAGGAAACCGCGGGCCAGTTCGTCGGAACGCGATTGCGGCATTACCTCGACCAGCCCGATGATCGACGACACCAGGAAAAAGATCCCGACCATGGCGAGGATGCCGAGCAGGCCGAGCACCAGCTCGTTGTCGAGCGCATGCTGGAACAACACGAAACCGGCGGCCACACCACAGAGAACGAGCGCCAGGAGAACGATCCGGATGATGGTACCGCCACGCGTCCCTTTTTCCACCAGGGGCGCCTCGTAGTTGCCGCTTTGCTGCAACTTCGTCATCAATTCCTCGCATTTCGACCGGCGCTGCGGCCATGAACATTCAGGGATCGGGGTTCCCGCGATTCCTTATTAGCAAGTTGCAGGTTCAGCAAAAAGCTCCGCAAGGCCACAAAAGCCGGGACAGTTCGGCGTAGTGACCTATCTTTGCTTTTCTGCGCTGTCTTTCAGCGCGGGACAATGACAGTTAGCAGCTTGCTTCGGTAGGAAAAAAGTCGTTTTTTACCGCGGCGTTCACATGAGGAGTGGCAAGAGATGTTCGAAGACCTGATGGGGGCCTATGGGGGCCGCCTGGTGATCGCAGTCGTCGGCGTCGGCATTGGCCTTCTCGTTCTCATCGGCGTGTTGTGGCTCATCCGCAGCCGCAGCGGCCCCTCGCCCTTCGTGCGCGGCGGCAAGAACCGCCAGCCGCGACTGCAGGTGCTGGATGCGGCAGCCGTCGATACCCGGCGTCGCCTGGTTCTCATCCGTCGCGACGGGGTGGAACATCTGATCATGATCGGCGGCCCGACCGACATCGTCATCGAAAGCGGAATCACCACGTCGGCATCCGCAACGCCGGCCATCGCGGCCGCTGCGGCCAGCCGGTTCCAGCCGCTGGACATGACCGTGCCGCTTCAGGCGGTACAGGCCATGGAACCCCGACCGCCCGCGATTGCCGAACCGCGGCCGGCGGCCATTGCCGAGCCCCGGCCAGCGCCCGTTCCACGCCCGGCGATGCCGGAGACGCGCCCGGAGCCGGTCCGCGAAAGCGCGTCCTTGCCGCGCGAGACGCCTCGTGCCGCTCCGGCCGAGGCGCCGACGGCGGCGCCTGCTCTCGGGGCGCCAATCCCCATGAGCGGTACGCTCGCACCCCGCCCCGCACCGGCCGCTTCACCCGCACCGGCTGCCAACGCCGCTCCCGAGCCGGTCGCCACCCTCCGGCCGGAACCGCCGGCCCGCCAGGCCCCGGAGGTAAAACCGGAGCCGCTGCGGCCGATCGCGGCACTGGCGGCGGCCGCGACACCGGTGACGCCTGCGCCCGCTCCCGCTCCTCCTCAGGTTCCGGCCTTTGACGATGCGGTGGATGTTCTCGATGCAGCCCGCGGACGCGTCTTCCAGGAGACGCCCGAGCCCCGCGTCGTGCCGGTCAGCGCCGCGATCGTACCTCCCGCCGTTCAATCTGCCGCCGAGAAGCCGAAGCAGCTCGGCAGCGATTTCGAACGGATCCTCGAAGAGGAAATGGCCAATAATCTCGCGGCCCGCGAGCCGGTGGTCATCCCGCAGCCGAACCGCCAGACACAGCCGCGTAACCCCGGCGTGCCGCCTGTCACCGGCGCCACGCCGGAACCGAGCCTGCAGTCGGAAGTCGCGCGTATCTTCGGCGAGATGTCCGTCACCCGCGACAAGTGAGCGGGCGCCTCCATCGCTGGAACTTCGGCAAAGAAAAAAGGCACGGAAAACCGTGCCTTGAATTCGTTTGCCGTTGATCGGGCGAGTTATTCGTCCCGATAGACCTTTTCACGACGCTCGTGGCGTTCCTGCGCTTCAATCGACAGCGTGGCGATCGGGCGAGCGTCGAGACGCTTGAGGCCGATCGGTTCGCCCGTTTCCTCGCAGTAACCGTAGGTACCGTCCTCGATGCGCTGCAAGGCGGCATCGATTTTGGAAATCAGCTTGCGCTGACGGTCACGGGCTCGAAGTTCGATGGCTCTGTCGGTTTCGGAGGAAGCCCGGTCGGCGAGATCGGGGTGGTTGGCGCTTTCTTCGGCCAGGTGGCCAAGCGTTTCGCGCGCTTCTCTCAGGATGTCATTTTTCCAGGCGATCAGTTTTGCCCGGAAGTATGCCTTCTGATTTGCATTCATGAACTCATCGTTTTCCGAGAGCACATAGTTGCTAAGATCGATCTTCTCACTCAACGCGATTCTCCTGAAGAACATCTCATGCGGCGCTCTATATCCTATCCCGCTACCCGGATTCAAGCCTCGCGCTCAGTATTAAGGCATTTTTAAAACTGTCATAAAAATCCGCTAAACGGCTATTTTTTAAGCTTTTATTCGAAGCCTCCAAAACTCTTCTCCACAACCGGATCTGCCTGACCTCGCTATTTCGAAACATCTGCGGCAGTTGACGAGCCTCGTGCCGAAAGGCTACCCATGCCTTCCATCCTCCTAACAGCGGTGCCGGGCATGACGACGATCACTCCTCCTCCTTCCCGCATCTACCTCCTGCGCCATGCCAAATCCGGCTGGGCGGAGCCCGGACAGCACGATTTCGATCGTCCCCTCGACAACCAGGGTTTTGCCCAGGCCGAGATCGTTGCCGACAAGGCGGCCGATCGCAGCTACCGGCCCGATATCCTGATCAGCTCCACCGCCATGCGGTGCCGCCAGACCGCCGAAGCCGTCCGCCGCGCAATCAGCGAGGAAATCGAGCCGGTCTTCGTCGACGAGCTCTATAACGGCTCGCTCGGCACCTATCTCGCCATCCTTGCAGGCCAGAGGGACAGCGGTTCGGTCATGCTCGTCGGCCACAATCCGACCATGGAGGAAGTCCTCGAGGGGCTGATCGGCGCCGACCAGATGGTGGCGGCGGTTCCGGGCGGCTATCCCCCCGCCGGCCTTGCGGTGCTCGACTATCGCGGTTTCGTCGCCGGATCGGATGCCGCCTGGGTGCTGACCGACTTCCTGACTGCCTGAGCCGGATGCCGTAACGGCCTGGCCGCCCGCCGCCGGATTCTTGCACTTTGCGGCCGCGCGACGGCTTCCTATATAGGCGTAAACACTGGACCCGGAACGACGCCTTGCCGCCTTCGCTTACCAGCTTCTCGGATGACGCGCGCATCGCGCTCGACAATATCGCCGACCGCGCTTCGGGCCTGGTGCATCCGACGATAAGGCTCGGCGTGACCGGGCTGTCGCGGGCCGGCAAGACCGTGTTCATCTCGTCGCTCGTCCATAATCTTCTGAACGGCGGTCGGTTGCCGCTTTTCGAAGCCTTGCGCTCCGGCCGGGTCTCCGCGGTGCGGCTCGAGCCGCAACCGGACGACGCCATCCCGCGCTTCCAATACGAAGACCATATCCAGGCCCTGGTGCGCGACCGCATCTGGCCGGATTCGACCCGAGCCATCTCCGAGCTGCGGATCACCCTCGACTACCAGAGTGCCAGCGGCTGGGGCCGGATGTTCTCGCGCGGCAGATTGTCGATCGACATCGTCGATTATCCCGGCGAATGGCTGCTCGACCTGCCGCTGCTGGCCCAGGATTTCCGCACGTTCAGCGACAATACCGTAACCCTTGCCGGGACCGGCATCCGCGAGGAACTGGCGCGCGATTGGCTGGCGCTTGCGCGCGGCATCGACGCGGACGCGCCGGCCGACGAAATGACGGCCCGGCGGCTCGCGGAAGCCTTTGCCGCCTATCTCAGGGCCTGCAAGGCGGATGAGCGCTCGCTTTCGACCCTGCCGCCCGGCCGCTTCCTGATGCCCGGCGATCTCGAAGGCTCGCCGGCGCTCACTTTCACGCCGCTGCCGGACATGCCCGACACCAAAGCGCCAAAAGGTTCGCTGCGGGCGATGATGGAGCGCCGCTACGAGGCCTACAAGAACGTCGTCGTCAAACCGTTCTTCCGCGAGCATTTTGCCCGGCTCGACCGCCAGATCGTGCTGATCGACGCGCTGCAGGCGATCAACCGCGGTCCCGAAGCGGTGCAGGATCTGGAACGGGCGCTGACCGACGTGCTCGCCTGTTTCCGGCCCGGCCACAACAGTTTCTTCTCGTCCCTGATCGGCCGCCGGATCGACAAGGTCCTGGTGGCGGCCACCAAGGCGGATCACCTGCATCACGAAAGCCACGACCGGCTGGAACGGCTCACCGGCCGGCTGGTCGACCGCGCCGTCCAGCGGATAGGCATGGCCGGCGCCGGCATCGAGGTGATGGCGATCGCATCGGTGCGCGCCACCCGCGAGGCAACCGTCAAGGAAGACGGCCATCTCCTGCCGGTCATCGTCGGCACGCCGATTTCGGGCGAAACGATCAACGGCGAACGCTTCGACGGCATTAAGAAAACTGCCATATTTCCCGGTGACTTGCCGGAGGATCCTGAAGCATTCTTTCAGCAGCTTGATTCCGTCGGCGCGGAGCTGCCGGAGATCAATGTGGTGCGTTTCCGCCCGCCGGCGCTCGAAGAGGCGAATGGCGGCATGAAGCTCTCTGTGCCGCATATCCGGCTCGACCGCGCCATGCAGTTCCTGTTCGGAGACCGCCTCGCATGAGACCCCCCGAATCATCCCCGAACGGCAAGCGCCGTCCCGCCTCCTTTTCGGTCGAAGAGGAGAGCGTGTCCGCAAACCAGTCCCTGCCCGTCGCTCGCCGCAGCCCGCGCAGCTTCGAGGACGGCGTCGTGGTGACGCCCGACGAACAGGATCCATTCGTGACGCCGCCTGAACTGGCGGCGGAGGCGATTCCCGTCGCCGAACCGCGGTCGCGCAAAAAATTCTCGTTCGTCAACCTGGCGGCAGCCGCCTTCGGCACCTTCCTGTCGCTCGCTTTCGGGCTCTGGGCCGACAGCGTCGTCCGCGACCTGTTTACCCGTGCCGACTGGCTGGGATATGCCGCCCTCACCGCTCTTGCCGTCGGGCTCCTGGCCGTCGCCGTGATCGTCGGCCGCGAGATTTTCGGCATGATGCGGCTTTCCGCCGTCCAGACTCTGAAGGCCCAGGCGGAAGAGGCGGCCCTTTCCCCTCGCCCGACCGCCGCGCGCGCCGTCGTCGCCGCGCTCACAAAGATCCTCGGTCACCGGGCAGAGACCGCCAGGGGCCGCGCGAACCTGGACGCCACGAAGGACGAGATCATCGACGGGCCGCAGCTTATCGAACTTGCCGAACGGGAGCTTCTGGCGCCGCTCGACCGCAAGGCCCGGGCGCTCATTCTCGGTTCGTCCAAGCGTGTCTCGGTGGTCACCGCCGTCAGTCCGCGCGCCATCGTCGACCTCGCCTATGTACTCTTCGAAGTCACCCGGCTGATCCGGGCCATGGCCGAACTCTATGGCGGCCGCCCGGGCACGCTCGGACTGCTGCGGCTGATGCGGGATGTCATCGCCCATCTTGCCGTCACCGGCTCGATCGCGGTCGGCGACGGCCTTGCGCAACAGGTTCTCGGCCACGGCCTTGCCTCGAAACTGTCCAAGCGTCTTGGCGAAGGCGTGATCAACGGCCTGCTGACGGCGCGAATCGGCATCGCCGCCATGGATCTCTGCCGGCCGCTGCCCTTCCGGGCGGTCAAAAGGCCCGGGATCGGCGATTTCATCTCGGACATCGCGAGCGTCGGCGGGCGGAAAGACGAACAATAGAGGGTCGCCCTGCCGCCCCGATCCGGCCACAGTCACCAGTCGTTAACCATTCCCACTTAAATTACGTGACACTTAAAGTAGCCGCTCGTCAGGGGAAAGTTCATGTATTCGCGCTTCTTTTCGCTTCTCGGCGGGTTCGCCATTCTGACAGTCGCAGCGACCTCCGCCATGGCGCCGCAGGCTGAAGCCGCTCCACGCGACAAGGCTTTCTTCCAGTCGGTCGCCGGCGTCTGGAAAGGCCCTGGCGAAATCGTCGCCGGCAAATACAAGGGTACGAAATTCAGCTGCAACCTGACCGGCGCCGCCGTCGCGGACAGCAATGTCGGCATCAAGCTCGACGGCACCTGCCGGGTCGGCGTGTTCCAGCAGCCGATGTCGGCGACCATCACCCAGAGCGGCCGCGGTTATACCGGCAAGTTCCTGGACGGCGCCGAGGGCAAGGGCCTCGACATCATTTCCGGCTCGGTCAGCGGTGACAAGGTCGTCATGGGCATCAACCGCAATCAGCTCAACGGCGCGATGGTGGCGAGCCTGCGCGGCGAAAACAAGATGAACATCACCATCTCGATCAAGGTCGAGGACCAGATGGTCCCGGTGATCGGCCTCAGCCTCGACCGCGACATGGATTCGATCGCCGTCGGTTCGATCCAGCAATAACAGCGCCGGGCGCTCAGGCGCCCCGCCACCAGTCCTGGCTCTCCCGGGCGACCCTGATGCCGGCCGTATCGGCTTCCGAAAGCCAGTCGCGCACCGCCCTTCCCCTTACCAGCAGGTCCGGCGCGATGTCGGCAAGCGGCATCATCACGAAGCCGCGGTCGGTCATGCGCGGATGCGGCACTTCCAGCTTTTCGCTTCTCCGCTCGCGGGTGCCGTAGGTCAGGATATCGATGTCGATGGTGCGCGGTCCCCAGCGCTCCAGGCGGACGCGCTTCATGCCACGCTCGATCGACAGACAGACATCCAGCAGGTCTTCGGGCTCCAGCGAGGTTTCCACCAGAACGCAGCAGTTGAAGAAATCGGCCTGGTCGGTCTTGCCCCAGGGCGGGGTCGAATAGAGTTTCGAAACGGCGACGACCCGACAGTCCTCGCGCGCATCGAGCTGCCTAAGAGCCTCGGCCATCGACGACGGGGGATCGCCGATATTGCCGCCGAGGCCGAGCGCCGCGATCTCGAACGTCTTTTCAGGCGAAATGCTCAACACGCACCTCCGCATAGTCCAGGATACCGGGGATCGGTACGCTCGGCTTGCGCACGGCGATCTCCGCCCGGCGGATCTGCGGCGTCCAGGCGCAGAGCGCCTTGGCGATGTCCTTGGCAAGCGTCTCGATGAGATTGCGCCGGTGTCCGGTCACCACCTTCTCGACGATCTCGTAGGCGATGCCGTAATGCACCGTGCTGGCGACATCGTCGTTTTCGAGCGCCTCGTCGGCCTCCACATCCATGATGACGTCGATGAAGAACCGCTGGCCGAGCGTAGCCTCCTGCTCGAAGGCACCATGTTTGGCGTAGAAGGCACAGTTCTTCAGCGTGATCGTATAGGTCGCCATCAGAGGCCCTTTCTTTGGTCGTCAGCGGCGGCTGCGGCGAGAACCGCGTCGGCGATCGCCAGCGCATCGCGATTGGCGGCGACATTGTGGACGCGGAAGATCGATGCGCCCGCAAGCCGCAGGATCGCCGTGGTCGCGGCAGTGCCGACATCGCGCTCGTCCGCCTTCTGGCGACCGGTCACCGCGCCGATGAAGCGTTTTCGCGAGGTTCCGGCCAGCAGCGGGAAGCCCAGCCGGTGCAATTCGGCGAAGCGGGCGATCAGTTCCAGATCGTCGTCACGGTCCTTGGCGAAGCCGAATCCCGGATCGAGCACGATCGCCTCGTCGGGAATACCGGCGGCGCGGGCGATCCCGAGCGATTGCTGGAGGAAGAATTCCTGGTCGGCGATCCGGTCGGCGCGCTTTTCACGGCCCCGGCCGGTATGCATGATGCAGACGCCGGCGGACGTCTGAGCCGCAACGGTTGCGATCTCCGGCTCGCGCTGCAGCCCGTGGACGTCGTTGATGATGTGGGCACCCGCCGCCACTGCCAGGCGGGCGGTTTCGGCGCGATAGGTATCGATCGAGATCAGCGCATCCGTCTCGGCGGCGAGTTTTTCGATCACCGGCAGGACGCGGTCCTGCTCTTCCGCCGCCGTCACCTCGGCGGCACCCGGCCTCGTCGATTCGCCGCCGATATCGAGGATGTCGGCACCGTCGCGGACGCAGGAAAGGGCGTGAACCACCGCCGCATCGACATTTCCGTATTTTCCGCCGTCGGAAAAGGAATCGGGCGTCATGTTGATGATCGCCATAATCTGGCCTTTGCGGCCGAGTTCAACGGCACGGCCGCGCCCGACACGCCATGTGCTGTTGCGCTGCGATATCACCGGCCGGCCATCTGTCGAAGGGTAACGCAAAATTTGATGCCTTTGTGTTGCGCTCAGGCTGGCTATGCCCCAAGGTCCCCATAAGTTCAACGTCGCAGGCCATAGAATGTTCTCCATGCGCAGAGTCCACCGGCTTTTCGGTGTCTTTCTTCTCCTTTGCGCGATCCCTGCAACGGCCATGGCGGAACCGGTCATCAACAAGACCTATTCCTATTTCCGGATCGGCGGGCGCACGGCCGAGGACCTCGACCGGGAACTGGAGAATCGTGGCCCCCTTACCCGCGGGACCGGCCATCGCCACCCCGGCGCCACTGAAATCAAGTTCGGCGGTGACGTCACCTATGTGGAAAGCGGCGGCCGCTGCTCGGTCGGCGGCGTGCGGGTGACGCTTCGCACCCACATCATCCTGCCCCGCTGGGGCAATCGCGGCCGCGCTACCGCCGATCTCGGCTTCATCTGGGATACGCTGTCGAAGGACATCAAGCGCCACGAGGAGCGACACGCGGAAATCGCCCGCAACCATGCGCGCCAGCTCGAGCGGGAACTGCTCGGCCTTGCCCCCGGCAGGAGCTGCGACTCGCTGGAAAAACAGGTGGCGGAGACGACCCGCCGGGTTCTAGAGGCCCATGACCGCGAGCAGCTGCGATTCGACCAGATCGAGGCGGCCAATTTCGACGCGCGGATGATGCGGCTGCTGCAGTACCGGATGAAACGATCCGGCGACTAGCCCCGCCATTTTTTCGTGAATCAGTTCGGCCAACCGCCGCGAAGCTTTTGCCAGGCTTGCGTCATCCCCCGTCAATGACGGGTGATTTATGGTGATAGTCTAAAATACGAATCTCGGATATAACCTAAGACATAGCTTACCTACCAACGTTTCGAAAAACGAAGCCGATGAGGTAGATAGCCGCAGGATCAGCGTAGCTTTCCGGTTTTCGGACCGATGTGTCGGACGCAGTTGTTTCAGGTGTTCCTGAGTTTTGGTTCCAGTGTTCAGTTCTCCTGGCGCGTCTTCAAGCCGCAGGTGTTTCCTCCCTCCCCTGCCGGTGATGCGCCCGCCTTGCCTCGCTTGCCGCTTTTGCGGGGCGAGGCTTTTTTTTGCCTTGGAACGGACGATCAGGCGGTGATCAGGCCTGGCGCTCGGGCACGTTGACCACGAGCCCGTCGAGATCGGCCTTCACCTTGATCTGACAGGAAAGGCGCGAGTTCGGCTTCACCTCGAAGGCGAAGTCCAGCATGTCTTCTTCCATGGGCGCCGGCGGGCCGACCTTTTCGGTCCAGGCCTCGTCGACATAGACATGACAGGTGGCACAGGCGCAGGCGCCGCCGCATTCGGCCTCGATGCCGGGGACGGAATTGCGAACCGCATTCTCCATGACTGTGGAGCCTGGCTCGGCTTCGATATCGAAGCGTGTTCCGTCGAAGGCAACGATGGTCAGTTTCGTCATGATAGGGAAATCCGGGATGTTGAAGGGTCAGGGCACACTATTTAAGCGCGCTGTCTTCCGATAAAACCCCGGCACAGTCAACATTTTCGGGCGTCGCCGGCTATTCCATCGGCGCCGCGCCACGCTGATTCGCCGAATCGCTTCAGCGGCAGAGCTTGTTGATGAAGTTTTCGGCCTCGACGACCGCAGCGGCGACAGCAGCCCGCAAAGAAGCGTCGGAGCCGTTGTCCTCGACGCGCTCGGCGGCAGCCGAAACCTTGAAGGCGCCGACGGCCGCCGCCGCCCCCTTCAGGCGGTGCGCAGCCGCGGAGACCTGGGCGCTATCGACGTTCGCCATGTCGTGCAGGGCCCGGCGCGCCTGGCGCGCGAACATCTGGAGCACTTCGACTTCCAGGGTCTTGTCGCCCATGGTCTGGGTCGCGAGATGGACGAGATCGATCGGACGGGACTGCGAAGGGCAAGCGCCCCGCAGCGTTTCGGGGGCTTCGAACGCAATACTGACGGCTGCCATTGCCATGAACCTGTTTTCCCTGTTGTTCTTCTGATAATGTCCCGAATTGTGCGGGCCAATCGCAGCTATCCCGTTAAATTCCGGCACAATCTGGGCCGGTTTCTTCCCATATGGTTAATTTCTGCTAAGCTCCCGGGATTTTAGGACTTTTGCATCTTCGCATGGTTTAAATTCTGTTAACAACATTCCGCGGCATCATTCGAAGGCAGGCGTCATAATTGTGCAGAGTGGCCGAATGTGCCACTACAATACGCCTAAGGTGGCGGGGAATATCGTCCTTTTGCCCCGGATGGTAGGTTGGTAAGCTTTCATTATCATCCGTTTGAAAGAACGGCCGTCCGACTTGAAAATGAATAGGAAACTCAAGGTCCGTTTTGTGGATCCGGGGTTTCCGGCAGGCAGCGTTCCATCTGTCGGTCTGCGGGCGGCAGCGCGTCAGATGGGATTTGCCGGGCGAGTATGTAACGAGGCGTAACCGCATGGCAAAGAACCCTAGCAGCGAGTCGGTCGATGAGACTGCGTTCCAGGCGTTGGAAGATGCCCTAAAAATCAATTTCAACGATGAGCAGTCGCGCCCCAGATCAGTGCCCCATGCCTCGGAGGCAAGAGTGTCAGACACCAAATCGCGTCAGACCCAATATCAGGACGATGCCGCCGAATCATACAGATCGGCCGCCACCGAAACCGCTGCCAAGTCCCCGACGTTCCAGCCCGCCAACGATGCGGGCAAACGCAGTTCGACGGCGATCCTTCGCACGCTGGAAGGCGGCGCGATGCGCTCGTCGATCCGCAATGCGGTGATCGTCTCGATCCTCTGGGCGGTGGGCGGCATCGCGCTCGGGCAGATGATCTACGGCAACCAGCTCTGGCAGATCACCTCGGTCGAAGGCGTCCTTGCCGCGCCCGGCATCGTCGCGCTCGCGGTCTGCATCCTCATCCCCATCATGCTGTTCTTCGCCTTCGCGATCATGATGGCGCGCGCCCAGGATCTCAGAACCGCCGCCCGCTCGATGGCCGAGGTGGCGCTTCGCCTGTCCGATCCGGAAACCGTCGCCTCCGAGCGCATCATGAGCGTCGGCCAGGCCGTGCGCCGCGAAGTCTCGGCGATGAACGAAGGCATCGAGCGCACCATTGCCCGCGCCGCCGAACTCGAAACGCTTGTGCATTCCGAAGTGAATGCGCTGGAGCGGAGCTTCACCGACAACGAACTGCGCGTTCGCGGCCTCGTCCACGAACTCGGCGCCGAGCGGGACGCGATCGTCAACCATGCCGAGCGTATCCGCTCGTCGATCGCCGGGGCCCATGACCAGCTCAAGGAAGAGCTGTCGCTCGCGACCGAAGAAATCTCCATCCGCCTGGCGACGTCGGGCGAAGCCTTCGCCTCGATGATCGAGACGCGCGGCGCGGCGCTGATGGAGAAGTCCAACGCCGCCGGCGAAGCGCTCGGCAGCCTGCTGACGACCAAGACCGAGAACCTGCTGCAGACGCTCAACTCCTCCGGCTTCGCGCTCGCCCACGAGTTCGACGAGCGGATGGAGGCGATCAACACCGTGCTGTCGCAGCGCGGCCAGGCGCTTCTCAACGAATTCCAGACGCGCGCCTCCTCGCTCGACGCCAATACCGAAAAGCTCAACGCGGCCCTTGCGGACCGCACCCGCCAGCTGAACGAGACGCTGCTTGCCCGGACCCGGGAAATCACCGATGGACTTGCCGAAAGCGAACAGACGCTCACCGGTTCGCTCGGCGGCATCCTTGCGGCCCTCAACAGCTCGCTCGAAGAAAAGAGCTCGTCCTTCCGCCAGAGCCTGCAGAGCACGGTCGAAGACGTGGTCCTCGACCTCGACATGCGCTCCGGCTTCTTCGAGGAACGGTTGCAGACGACCGTCGGCCTGCTCAGCACGACCTTCGACGACAGCATCTCGCAGTTCACCTCCGCCTTCGACCAGCGCGCCGGCACGCTCGACAGCAAGCTGATGGACAGCCTCGCCCGCATCAACGAGACGGTGGCGAGCGGTTCGGATGCGATCGAGAACATTCTCTCGTCCAGCGTCGAGCGCATCAGCTCCTCGCTCACCGACCAGTCGCTCGCGCTCGAGACGACGCTCGGTACCGGCCAGGAAATGCTGGACGCCATGCTCGGCAGCCGCTCGCGCGAACTGTCCGACGCCCTGTCTGCCCGCAGCAGCGAAATTCAGGACACGCTGGCATCCCGCGCCACCGAAATCCAGGACGCGCTCGTCACCCGCACCGGCGAACTCCAGGATGTCCTCGGGTCGCGGACCAGCCAGCTTCGGGACGTGCTCGGAACTCGCACCAGCGAGCTCCAGTCCGTGCTCGTCTCGCGGACCGAGGAACTTCAGGAAGCGCTCGGCGCACGCACCGGCGAGCTCCAGGAAGTGTTGACCACACGCACCGGCGAACTTCACGAAGCGCTCGAAACGCGCACCGGCGAACTCCAGACCGTGCTTGCCTCGGGCACCGGCTCGCTTCACGAAACGCTCGGAGCCCGGACCACCGAACTCCAGGACGTGCTCACCACCCGTACCGGCGAGCTCCAGAACGTGCTTGCTTCGGGTAGCGGCGAACTCCAGGACGTCATCGGCGCCCGCACCGTCGAGCTTCAGGACGCACTTGCATCGCGCACCGGGGAACTCAAGGACGTGTTCGCCTCCGGCACCGGCGAACTCCATGCCGGTTTCGCGAATGCACACCAGAACATCGAAACGACGCTCGCCGAGCGCAGCAGCAGCCTGCTCAGCACGCTCTCGGAAAACCAGTCCAAGTTCGAACAGAGCCTGGCGATCCGTTCTGGCGCCATCATCGCCGCGCTGTCCGGCAGCCACGATCATCTGACCGAGGTGCTGAGCCAGAAATCCACCGCGATCGAAACGCTGATGGCGGGTGCGCCGGAGCGGCTTGCGGGCATGTTCGACGAGAAGTCGGAGCAGATCTCCCGCACGCTCGCTGCCAGCGAACAGCGGATCGGCGCCGAGCTCGGCCGGCGCGCTTCCGAAATGGAAACGTCGCTGGATGCCAATCGCGAGCGGATCTCCGAAATCCTCGAGGACAAGTCGATGGAAATCGCCACGTCCTTCGCGCTCGGCGAGGACCGCCTCGCCGGCATGCTGGAGGAAAAGTCGGACTCCATCACCCGCGCGCTTTCGGAAACCGAACAGCGCATGAGCGGCGACCTCGCCCGCCGCACCGTGGAAATCAACGAGGCGCTGGGCGTCAACCGCGACAGGCTCACGGAAATCCTCGACGACAAGTCGATGGAGATCGCCACCTCCTTCGCGCTTGGCGAAGACCGCCTCGCCGGCATGCTGGACGAGAAGTCGACCGCGATCGCCAACACCTTCATCGATGCCGACGTCCGCATCGAGCAGTCCTTCGCGGCCCGGGCGGAAGCGATCCGCAGCGCCTATGCCGACAACCAGCTCAATCTCGACCTGTCGCTGGAGAACCGCACGGCCGAGCTTGCCCGCATTCTCGAAAGTGGCGGCGACCGTCTCGAGCAGGCCGTCGGTGGCGCAAGCGGCCGCATCGAAACCGTGCTCACGAGCGGCGCACAGCGTTTCGAAACGGGCATGGCGGACGGGCTGGAGCGCGTGGAAACCGTTCTCGGCTCGACGCAGGAGCGGATCGCGGCGACCATCGGCCTCGGCCATCAGCAGCTTGAGACGACCCTCGGCTCCGGTTACGAGCAGATCCGCGACACGCTGGAAGAACGCACGAATGTCATCGCCACCACGCTCGGTGATGCCCAGAGCCGGATCGGCACCTTGATGGAAGATCAGGTGACGTCGCTCGGCACCTCGATCGCCGCAAGCGCCGGCATGCTGGAAATGTCTCTCGAGACCCAGCAGAGCGCTCTGCGCGGCGCGATCGACACGGCGGGCCAGTCCCTCGAAGACCGTCTGCGCGACAATGTCGGCACGCTTGCCGTCAGGCTTTCCGATGCCGCCAGCGAGATCGGCCGTTCGGCCGACGCCTTCTCCAACCGCATCCGCCAGACCGTCGGCGGCGTCCAGGGCGCGCTCGAGGAAACCGGCAGCCGCATCGAATCGACGTTCGGTGGTCTCGAAGGCCGCATCCGCGGCGAGATCCTCGAAGCGGCCCAGCTCGTCGACGAGGCCGGCACCAATCTTTCCGCCACGCTCACCAACCGCACGGCCGACCTGGAACGGGTCGCGGTCGAGGCTTCGGACCGTATCACCGAGACCATGGACGGCCGCACCGCCCGGATCGAGGAACGCCTCGGCACGATCGACCGCGCGCTGACGATCGGCCTCGACAACGTCACCAAGACGATCGAAAGCAAGGCCGTCGGCCTCGCCTCGACACTGCGCGAAGCCGTCGGCGCCGCGGCCCAGAGCATGGACAGCGAAGCCACCCGCTCCGCCGAAGTGCTGGCGCGCGCCGGTGCCGAGTTCACCGAGGAACTCACCAATCGCAACGCCGAGTTCACCAAGGCGATCGAGGAACGCTCGACCCAGATCGTCGGCCGGATTTCGGAAACCCAGAACCGGCTTGCCGGCCAGGCCGCAACCGTGGCACTCGCCTTCTCGGAAGCCGGCAACGCGATCGTCCACAAGGTCGCGGAAGCCGACAGCCTGGTGAAGCGCCAGGTCACGGCAATTTCCGAGGCGCTGGACGAGGCGCAGAAGGCGCTCGACTCGCGCGGCGACGGCATCCGCACCACGCTCACCGATACCGCAACGCAGCTCGACACCGCGATGGACGCCGTCGACCGTGCGCTCGCAGCACGCGGCGAAGCCATCCACTCGGCCCTCGAGGCCCGCGCCCGCGATCTGAATTCCATGCTCGCCGGCCGCTCGACCGAACTGACGCGCCTTCTCGATGAAAAGGCAAAGCCGATGGTCGAGGAATATGCCGCGGCCGGCCGCACCGCCATCGAGCTGATGACGACCGCCGCCCAGCAGGGTGCAGAACGGCTCTCCGCCGTGGCGCAGGAAACGACTGCGCGGCTTTCCTCCGCCGCAGACGAGACGACCGCGCGGCTTTCTTCCGCGGCCGAAGAGACCACCACACGGCTCACCTCCGCGACGGAAGAATCGACGGCGCGGATCCGCAACGAGAATTCGGCGCTTGTCGATGCGATCGCCGCGCGGACCAACGAAACGCTCGCCGCCATCACCCAGCGGACCGAAAACGCTGCCGGCATGATGCGTCATGTCGAACAGGGCCTGTCGGTCAGCGTCAACAGCCTCATCGACAAGCTGGCGGAAAGCAATTCGAGCATTTCCGCGACGGTCCAGGAAGCGGCGAAGGAACTCGGCAGCACGGCCGATGCCGTCGCCCACCATCTTTCGGAGGCCGACCGCAAGCTCGGCGCAACGGCCAACCGGTTCGTGCAGTCGGCAACCCATTCCGCCGATATCGTTTCCGGCTCGACACGCATGCTCGAGGACAATATCGGCCGCATGTCCGATGTCTTCGGCAATACGCTCGATCAGGTCAGCAGCCTCGTCGGCCGCTTCGACGACCATTCGCGCGTCCTGGCCGAGGCAGCCGAACTTCTTGGTGCCGCCCAGTCCAATCTCGTCAGCACGCTCGACGAACGCCAGAACGCGCTGCGCAACCTCTCCAGCGGCCTCGTCAAGCGTTCTGAGGAAATCGAGACGACGATGCGCAGCCTGACGACCCTCGTCGACGGCGCTTTCGAACGGGCGGAAGAACGTTCGCTGCAGGTCGGCTCGCGGCTTCGCGAAAGCCTGCACGCCTCGTTCGCCGATATCGGCCGCACGCTCGGGGAAACCCAGCACCGCGCCGAAGTCACCGCCGATGCGATGCGCGAGGCTCTGATCAGCGCCGGCAGCGACGCCAACCACGCGATCGAGACGACGCTTTCCGATGCCGAAAAGCGTACCCGCGATCTCTCCGAGCGGATGCGCGGCAGCATTTCGCAGTCGCTGAGCGACGTCGAGCAGCTGCTGTCGGATGCGACCAGCCGTTCGGGCAGTGCCGCCGAGCAGCTGCGCGATACGCTGAGGGAATCGGTCGAGGAAGCGATCAACCGCTTCTCCGGCGCAACCGACGAAATCCGCCGCTCGGCGCAGGATATCCGCCGCGAGCTGGATACGACCCGCACCGAACTGAAGCGCGGCGCCTTCGACCTGCCGGAAGAAGCCAAGGAAAGTGCTGCCGCGATGCGGCGTGCCGTCGCCGAACAGATCAAGGCGCTGCAGGATATCTCGGCCCTGGTCGGACGTTCGACGCAGAATTTCGAGATCTCCGAGGCTTCGGCACCGCGCCAGGCCCCGGCTCCCGCTCCGCAGCCCGCCCCGCCGCGCCCGCAGCCGCAGCCCGCGGCCGTTGCCATCCCGCAGCCGGCTCCGCCAGCGCCCCGCAACGATCCCTATGCCGGAAACGCGCTGCGCGGCACGCTGCCGCTCGACCGTCCGGCACAGGCGCCCGTCGCCCGCGCACCGGAACCGGCACAGCGCGGCGGCACGGACGGCGGCTGGATCAGCGACCTGCTGCGCGGCGCCTCGCGCGACGAGTTTGCCGAAGCACCGGCAGCCGCACCGCGCCAGCAGCCGCAGCCGGCACCGCGTGCGGCAGAACCGGCCCCCGCTCCGCGCAGCGGCAACGGTGACAACCGCAACCCGCGCCATATGGTGGAATCTCTGAACTCGCTGTCGGTCGATATCGCCCGCGCCATCGATCATGACGCCTCGGTCGACCTGTGGCGGCGCTACCAGCGCGGCGAGCGCGACGTCTTCACCCGTCGCCTCTATACGCTGAAGGGCCAGCAGACCTTCGACGAGATCAAGCGCAAGTACGACCGCGAACCGGAATTCCGCACCGCCGTCGACCGCTATATCACCGATTTCGAAAAGCTGCTCGCCGACGTCGCCCGCACCGACCGCGACAAGACGGTGACCCAGAGCTACCTCACGTCGGACACGGGCAAGGTCTATACGATGCTGGCCCACGCCGCCGGCCGGTTCAACTAAGAGCCGGATCGGGAATACGAAAACAAAAGGCCGCCTTTCGGGGCGGCCTTTTTCATATCTAAAAGCACGGTGACGCTGGGGGATGAGATATGAAAAACATTCAGATCATAGACGGCGCGGAAAATGCCACTTTCAGCGTCTTTCAGGCCTCGGAAGAGGAATTTCTGGAAATATTCCCTGAGCCTGGGCAGGATATGGAAGTCATCGAAGACTTCAGTGACCGCGTCACCGACGAGAAAGCCGCATCAGTACTTCATGCTATGTGGAACCGTCCGATCCTGAAGCGCGATGTGGCCGGCATTCACGGCACTCTTTTTTTCGACTATGCCGGCCGAAGGCAGTATTTGCCTGATACAAAACGTGAAATAGACTGGGCGGCCAGCTGCATTAACGAAGCGCAACGCTTACTTTTCGGAAGCAGAAAATAGCGGGCAGCCACCAGTTCACGAAGTCGATCCGGCAATCACATCGATTTCAGCGACCAGTCGACGATCTGGGCGCCGACCTTGGCGAAAGCGCGATCCAGCGCCTCGATGAAGTCGCGGTTCTCGGCGCCCGACACCGCAGCCGTCGCCTTGAACACGCTCTGGGCACGCACCGTGCCGTTGCGGTCGTTGAGGATTTTTGCCGAGATCTCGACATTGGCGAGACGCGGGCTGCCGGCGGTTACCTCGAAGGCGCGGATATCGGTCACGACCTGGTAGTCGATCGCAAGGCCCTGCCCCGGCTTGCCGACGCCGCCGAGGCGGCCGGAATTTTCGAAGGCTTCGACCAGCTTCGACTGGACGAGGGCCGGCAGGCGGTCACCCCAGCGGGAATCGGCAAGATACTGGATTTCGGAAGGCGAGACGCGCACCACGACCTGTTCGCTGTTGAGCAATTTCAGCGCCGTCGGTTCCGGCACGAGGATCTGCCGGTTGCGGGCGGAAACGCCCTGGCTGGACGGCGTGATCGACAGGTCGAACGTGTCGCTGTTCGCTTTGCTGCCGCAACCGCTCACCAGCGCCGCCACCAGCGGCAGCGCCAGCAGAACCGGGGCACGGGCCGCCGCACGTCGCATCAGGAACTCCGAACCGCTCATCAAACCCCACTCTCCAACACTGGAAACGCCCAGCCTAGCGCCGCGTCCTGCCGTCATATTCCTTCACCGTCTCGCCGCCGAAGATCAGCCGCTGCGGATTCTGGTCGAAATTGTTGATCGTCTGGTCGAGCGACTGCACCGTGCGGCGCGCGTCGTTGACCAGCGTCTGGATGTCCCTCAGGCCGCTTGCCGAGAACCGCGACAGGTTGTCGGCGATCGGCCCGACCCGTGCATTGATGTTGTCGGCCACGGTGCGGAAGGATTCCAGCGTCTTGCGCGCCTCGGCAAACAGCCCCTGCGAGTCGTCGCTCGACACAAGTCCGTCCACCTTGGCAAGGATGCCGTCGACGCGGCTCGACGCGTCGTTGAGCTTCTTTGCCAGATCCGTGAAATCGCCGATCGCGCGGTCGATATCGTCCTTGCGATGCGCGAAATTGTCGACCACGCTGCGGGCCGAGCCGATGGTCTGGCGGGCATCTTCCGAAGCCGCGGTGATATTGCGGATCGTGGTCGCGACCTGATCGGTATTGACCGCGCTCAGCACGCCATCGGCACGCCGGATAAGGGTCTGGGCGTCCGAACCCACCTTTTCGAAGTTGGCGGCTGCATTTCTGACATTGGTGACCACGTCGTCGAACTTATCCGAAGCGATGGCGACATTGCGGGTGGCGCGCTCGGTATTGGAGACAACGGCGTTGATCTTTTCCGCATCGATCGCCTTCACCAGCCGCTCGGCTGCGGCAAGGGTCGAGTTGAGCGTTCCGGAGACCCGGTCGATCGTCGCAGAAAGCGTCGAGAGGCTGTTCAGGAACTTGTCGATGCTGTCGGAATTCTGGGCGAGTGCCGAGGTGAACGTCTCGACATTGCGGATGGTCTGGGTCAGCGGACCGCGCGCATCGGCGACGAAGCCCTGGATGTCACCGATCGCATCGTCGGCCCGGTCGAGGATCTTGTCGGCGGTGGCAAGCAGGTTGGTGACGCTCGACTGTTCGGCGATCAGCACCGCCGGCCGGCCGTTCTCGATCGATTTCTGGAGAATGTTCTCCTCGCCCTTGGCGCCGCCGGAAAGCTCGATATAGGCCGCACCTGTCAGGCCCTGCACTTCGAGCGCCGCCTGGGTGGATTGATAGACCGGCGCATCGGCCCGCACCTCGGTGAAGGCGATCGAATAACGCGGATCGTCAGGATCGATGGTGAGGCTGCGGACGGAACCGACCGCGATACCGTTGAAACGAACCGGAGAACCGACGGACAAGCCGTTCGCGGAACCGGGGATGCGGATCGCCAGTTCGGCCGTCGGCCCACCGCGGCCCGATTGCGCCATCCAATAGACGAAGCCGAAGGCCGCAGCGATCACCAGCAAGGTGAAGAAACCGACAAGGGCGTAATTGGCTCTGGTTTCCATAGATCAGGTCACTCTTCTACTTCTGCCGCAGGCTGCTTTTCTTGGACCACGACTGACCGCGCCCGCTTGCCGCGGAAATAGGACTGCACCCATGGATCGTCACAGGCAAACATATCCTCAAGCGTACCCTCCACCAAGACCCGTTTCTCGCCGAGCACAGCTATTCTGTCGCAAACCGAGAAAAGGCTGTCGAGGTCGTGTGTCACCATGTAGACCGTCAGGCCGAGCGTATCGCGCAGCCTGGCGATCAGCGCATCGAAATCGGCAGCGCCGATCGGGTCGAGGCCGGAGGTCGGTTCGTCCAGGAAGACCAGGTCGGGATCGAGCGACAGGGCGCGCGCCAAAGCGGCGCGCTTGATCATGCCGCCTGACAGTTCGGACGGATATTTGTCGGCAGCGTCCGGCGGCAGGCCGACCATCTCGATCTTCAGATAGGCGAGCTCGTCCATCAGCGACTGCGGCAGGTCGAGATATTCCCGCATCGGCAGCTGGATGTTCTCCTTCACCGTCAGCGCGGAAAACAGCGCTCCGTGCTGGAAGAGCACGCCGAGGCGGGTATCGAGCCCCATACGTTCGTTTTCCGAGACCGCATCGTAGTCGGCGCCGAGAATGTGGATCGTGCCGGAACGGTGCGGCAGGAGGCCGAGCACGGTGCGCATCAGCACCGACTTGCCCGTGCCCGAGGCACCGACAAAGCCCAGGATCTCGCCGCGATAGATATCGAGGTTCAGGTGGTCGAGCACCAGCTTCTCGCCGAATCCGACCGTCAGGTCGCGCACCGACAGCACCACCTGCCGGCCGTCAGCCTTGTCCTTGATCGCGGTCCGCGGGGCGTCGTCCAAACCGTTCTCCATCAGAAATCGATCGCGGAATAGAAAAGGGCGAACATCGCATCCATGAAGATCACGGCGAAGATCGATTTAACAACCGAGGTGGTGACGTGCTGGCCGAGCGATTCGGCGCTGCCGCCGACCTTCATGCCCTCGACGGCGGCAACGATACCGATCGCAAGCGCCATGAACGGCGCCTTGATCATGCCCGAGGCGACGGATGTGTGGTCGATCGCCTCATGGAGACGCGAGAGATAGGTGTCGAAGGTGATGCCGGAATAGGCAAATGCGACGACGGCTGCGCCGAACAGCGCCGAAAAATTGGCGATGATCGTCAACAGCGGCAGCGCGACGGTGAGGGCCACGAGCCGCGGGAAGATCAGCACGCCGACCGGGTTGAGGCCGATCACCGTCAAGGCGTCGATCTCCTCGCGCATCTTCATCGAACCGATTTCGGCGGTAATCGCGCTGCCCGAACGGCCGGCGATCATGATCGCGGTCAGAAGCACGCCGATCTCGCGCAACTGCAGGATGCCGACGAGGTCGACCACGAAGATTTCGGCCCCGAAGTAACGCAGCTGGAAGGCACCCTGCTGGGCGATGATCGCCCCGATCAGGAAGGACATCAGCACGATGATCGGCACCGCACGCACGCCCATGCGGTCGATATGGGTGACGACCGAAGCGGGCGAGACGCCGGCGCCGCGGCCGAGTTTCATCTGCGCGCCGCGGACCGCCGATCCAAGGATGTGCATGGCCGCATAAAAATCGCCGCCGAGCGAAACCATCACTTCGCCGACCGGCGCAAACAGCCGCTCGAACAGGCTTCCCCTGGCACCGTTGCCCGCAGGCGGCGCGGGCGTGTGTTCGGGCAACACGCCGATCAGCTCGCGGATCGGGCCTTCGCCGCCGACCAGGGCCGTTTCCCCGCCCTCGCCGCCCTTGGCGGTCATCAGCCGGCGGATCAGCCAGGCGCCGGCCGTATCGACGCCGGTTATGCCGGAAAGATCGATCTCGACCTTGCCCCGGCTCCCGGCCCGCTCCAGGCGTTCGAATTCCTTGAGCATCGGCCCGATCGTCGGGCCGCGCCATTCTCCGGCCAGCACATACCGTTCGCCGCCGTCGCCGGGCATGGATTCGGCCTTGATTTCGGCTGGCTGGAACGTCACGGGTTTCTTTCGCGCTTCAAGCTTCTCAGAAGATTCAATATCATGCGGTTGATCGCACTTTCGAGACCGGCAATATAGCCACCTCACCGGGATTTGCCATAAACGGGACGCGTAAAACCATGTGCCGTCACCTCCAAGCCACAATAGAAACCTTTCCGATCGCCGGTTCCAAGACCGAAGCCGAAGCCATTACCTGCACGATCAGCGAAAACGGCCTTTCCGGGCGTGGCGAATCACGCTGTGGGAAAACGCCGGCAATCGAGCGGGCGTGCACGGCGACCCAGAGTCTGCGTCACGGCGAATAGCTTTTGACCGCTCCCGACCCCTTTCCAGGTCAGCGACCTCCCGCCAAACTAGCGGTGACTCGCATGTGTTCGGCGAGCGCATCGATGAATACCCGTACCTTGGCCGAGAGGCTACGGTGGCTGGGATAGAGCGCATGGACCTCGATCGTGGCGGCGATCACATCTGGCAATACACGAACGAGATGCCCGCTGGCGACCGCTGGGCGCACGAGATAATCAGGTAGGTTACCGATCCCTGCTCCGCCCTCCACCACAACCTTTTGTGCGCTTGCGTCCGGTATGATGACTCGCGGCTCCACGTCGATCGCGCCGGCGTCGGCAAAGCGCCAATCGGTGCGATCCTGGCGATCAACCAGGCGGTGAGCAGCCAGTTCCGCCACGGTCCTTGGTGTCCCCTGCGCCGCCAGGTACGCCGGACTGGCGCAAAGCCACAAGTCCACCGAAGGCAGCCGACGAGCGATCAGCGCGGAGTCCGCCATCGAGCCGATACGGATCGCCAGATCCGTGTCTCTCGCTGCCAGGTCGATGCGGCGATCGTCAGCATCCAGCGCCACCTGCACCTGGCTGTAGCGAGCCAAGAATGCAGGCAGCATCGGGGCTATCACGCCAACGCCGAAGGCATGGGTGGCGTTCACACGCAGGCGTCCGCGCGGCACGCCCGCCAGTCCCTCCAGTGCCGTTTCCGCGTCAGCGATGTCAGCGAGAATGCGCACGGCGTGAGCGTGAAGCAGGACCCCTGCGTCGGTTAGCCGAACATGCCGCGTGGACCGTTCGACCAAGGCGGATCCGGCAACGGCTTCCATTCGCGCCAACGCCCGGCTTACCGATGATTTGGGAAGGCCAAGCGCTCGCGCCGTCGCTGATATGCCCTTCAGCTCCGCGATCCGGGCAAACACTCGAACATCATCGAAGTTCATCGCTCGTTCCTCCAGTGGAACGCTGTGCGCCACTTTCCTAGCCTAATCCTTTCGGCTGGAACAGTCTACCTAGGAGCGGCGAAAGGATCACCATGCCGCCAACCTCCGACCTCACGCTCAAACTCGGCGAACTGGATCGCCGCACGTTCATTGCGCTTGCAGCCGCCCTCGCGATGCCTGCCGCCGCCCCTGCTTCAGGAGAAATGACCATGACCGAAACGATCAAGCCCTTCCATCTGGCTATTCCAGACAGCGCGCTCGAAAGTTTGCGCGAGCGCTTGTCCAAAACCCGATGGCCCGATCGCGAGACGGTCGAAGACAACAGCCAGGGGGCTCAGCTGGCGAAGATACAGGCGCTCTGCGAACATTGGCGCACCCACTATGACTGGCGCGCCTGCGAGGCCCTGCTCAATAGCTTTGGCCAATACATGGCGATGATCGACGGGCAAGAACTCCACTTTCTTCATATCCGCTCGCCCGAGCCAGACGCTCTGCCGCTCTTGATGATGCACGGCTGGCCGGGATCGGTGCTGGAGTTTCGCAAGGTGATCGGTCCTCTTACCGATCCGGCCGCGCATGGCGGAGACCCGCGCCGCGCCTTTCACGTTATCGCTCCTTCGATGCCAGGCTTCGGATTCTCGGGTAAGCCCGCCTCGACCGGTTGTGGTCTGCCCCAGATCGCCGACCTTTACATCAAACTGATGGCGGAGCTCGGTTACAACCGCTGGGGCATGCAAGGCGGCGACCTGGGTGCCGGCGTCGCTGACGCCATTGCGCGCAAGAAGCCCGCCGGTTTGGTTGGCACCCACATGAACTTCGCGATGGTCATGCCGACGCCTGAGGAAATGACGGAAGCCTCACCTGAAGAAAAGGCGATGCTCGGCGACGCCAAGCACTTCTGGGACGACCTTTCCGGTTACGCCAAGGAACAATCCACGCGTCCGCAAACAATCGGCTACTCGCTGGCGGACTCGCCGTCCGGCCTGGCGGCCTGGATTTACGCCATGTTCCAGGACACCGGCGGCACGCGCGGGGACGCTGAGGCATCTTTCTCTATTGACGAGGTTCTGGACGACATCATGCTTTATTGGCTTCCCAACACCGGCACGTCCGCAGCCCGGCTCTACTGGGAACTCTCAAAGGCGGGCGGCCCGGCAGGCGGACAGCCTAAAGGTCCGATCACCGTGCCAACAGGCTTCACGATGCTGAAGGGCGAACATGTCCGCATCTCTCGACGTTGGGCTGAACGCCGTTATTCGCAGATGATCTATTTTAACGGCGAGAGCGACGGTGGCCACTTCGCGGCGCTAGAGCGGCCGCAGGTGTTGGTGAACGATATTCGCGCTACTTTTGCTCGCCTGGTCTGAAAGGATTAAACTATGATCGCTCCGGCCGCTGATGGGATTTGCGGTGATGATCGGCTGCACGGTCGGCTCTTCGCTTGCCATGGCGCCGGCCGCGCTGCTTGCCCAGGACGCGGATTATGCGGATCTCGACGGGCCGCTGCTGCTTGCCCGCGACCGGCCGGACAGGCTGCGTTACGAAGGATCCCTCGTCTATCCGCCAGATGCGACCCTCTGGGGCTGAAGTCTTGCCGCAAGCGCGATGATCGCCAGGCCGACAAGTGCCAGGACGGACATGGCGACGTAGCTCGTCAGGCCGAACTGGCGGTAGAGCATTCCGGAAAGCACCGTCGACAGCGCCAGGAAAACGCCGTTGTAAAACACATAGGCGCCCTGCATCGAGGCTTCCTGGTCCTCGCGCACCGCCTCGACCAGCCGATGCTGGATGCCGATATGCACGAAGGCGAAGGTGAAGGCATGGGTGGCCTGCAGCGCCAGATACCCCCAGAAATCGAGCGGCATCGGAAACAGCGTCCAGCGCAGCACCGCCACGGCACACCCTATCCGCATCAGCGTCCAGGGCGAAACCCTGCGGGCGATCCAGCCTGCCGCAAAGAAGACCAGGATTTCCGACACGACTGCGGCACTCCAAAGCACGCCGATCGAACCGTTCGAAAAGCCGATCTGCTGCCAGTGGATCGTGCCGAACGTATAGAACATGCCGTGGCCCGCCTGCGCGACCGATGCGCCGATCATCAGCACATGCAGATCGAGGCGCCTGAGGGAGCTCGGCTGAGGCGTCCGGTCGACGTCCGGCCGCAACACCGCCCTGCCGAGCCTGGGCGCGGCGAAGGCGACGCCGACGGTCAGCAGAAAGCCGACCGCCATCGCCGAAGGGATGGCCTGGAAGCCCCAGAAGCCGCGCAGTTCGCCGACCAAAAGCGTCACGGCCACGAAGCCGACCGATCCCCACACCCGCATCGAGCCATATTGGAAACCCCAGCGCCGGACCCCGCTGACGGCGATTGATTCGACGATCGGCGCATAGGGCGCAAAAACCGCCGCCTGAACGGCAACGACGATCAGAACCGGCCAGAAGTCGCGGGTGAAGAACATGGCGAAGGCCGTCAGCAGCGACAGGGCACCGGACCAGGCGAGCATCAGCGTTCGTTCCGTCATGCGGTCGGCCAGCAGACCGGCAACGGGAGCGGCGGCCACGCGCAGGAAAAGCTGGGCTGCGAGCACGATGCCGATTTCGAATTCGGTGAAAGCCAGCCCGTCCAGCCAGACGGGCAGATAGGGCAGAATCACGCCATTCACCCCGAGCGGCGCCCCATAGGCAATCGCGCAGCGCAACTGGAAGAACCGGGGCGCGGATTGCGCCGTATTTGAGGGAATCACGATTTCACGGGTGGGTTGCTGAAGTTTCAGCTTACCTAACACACACCCCGGTGCCTGCCTATGGCAAGAAATGGCCCCTTGACCGCCGGCCCATCATCGCAGGCCGCTCAGGCGGCCTGCATGTCCTCAAGGGATTTCGGCGCCGGCAGAGACTTGATCTCGGCCGTGGCCATGATGTTCTGCCAGGAGATCATCTCCAGTGTGCCGTCGAAGTTCTCGGCGATCGCCGTGCAGCTTTCCACCCAGTCGCCGGTATTGACGTAGTGGATGCCGTCGATGTCTTCCATCACCGCGTGATGGATGTGGCCGCAGATGACGCCATCGACATTGTTGCGGCGGGCTTCGTCGGCGACGACCCGTTGGAACTCGCCGATGAAGTTCACGGCGTGCTTGACCTGCAGCTTGGCCCAGGCCGAGAACGACCAGTAGGGCATGCCGAGGCGACGGCGGATGGCGGCAAGGCCGATATTGATGACGATGGCCGCGTCATAGGCCCAGTCGCCGAGATAGGCGAGCAGGCGCGCATTGCGGACCACGACGTCGAATTCGTCGCCATGCAGGATCAGGTATTTCTTGCCGTCGGCCATTTCGTAGATTTCGCGCTCGGCAACTTCGATGCCGCCGAAATGGGTGCCGGGGAAGGAGCGCAGGAATTCGTCGTGGTTGCCGGGGATGTAGACGATGCGGGTGCCCTTGCGCGCCTTGCGCAGCAGCTTCTGGACCACGTCGTTGCAGCCCTGCGGCCAGTACCAGTTGCGCTTCAGCCGCCAGCCATCGACGATGTCGCCGACCAGGAAAATGGTCTCCGCTTCATGATAGCGCAGGAAATCCAGGAGAAAATCCGTTCGGGCCGCCTTGGAGCCCAGGTGAACGTCCGAAATGAAGAGCGTTCTGAAATGCCGTGTATCCATCTCACCGGTCACGAAGTCGTCCTTTCGCTGCCGCTTCTAGGGGCTTCAAAACCAGACTCGTGTTTCAGGATGATGACAGGTGCCGGGAAAGGCGGATCACGACGCCCGATCGGCCATGTTCCAATTTCCGCCATGACCGCAAATTACCTGCTGTCGCTTCTGGTCGATTGATGTAATGAGAGGTCTCTCCTTTCGACCCCTCAAAGACAAAACAAGCAAGCCAGGAGGAACGATGAACGCGCAGGACAAACCGAAGGCGCCGACCATGCCGGTCAATGCCGATCTCGACGAACAGGCGCTGTTCTTCCACCGCTATCCACGTCCCGGCAAGCTGGAAATCCAGGCGACCAAGCCGCTCGGCAACCAGCGCGACCTGGCGCTCGCCTATTCGCCGGGCGTTGCAGCGCCCTGCCTGGCGATCCGCGACAATCCGGACATGGCGGCGGATTATACAGCCCGCGCCAATCTCGTCGCCGTCATTTCCAACGGCTCGGCCGTGCTCGGTCTCGGCAATATCGGTCCGCTGGCCTCCAAGCCGGTCATGGAAGGCAAGGCGGTTCTCTTCAAGAAATTCGCCGGCATCGACGTGTTCGATATCGAGATCGAGGCGCCCGGCATCGAGGCGATGGTTTCGACCGTCTCGGCGCTGGAACCCACCTTCGGCGGCATCAACCTCGAAGACATCAAGTCGCCGGAATGTTTCGAAGTCGAGCGCCGGCTGCGCGAAAAGATGAACATCCCGGTCTTCCACGACGACCAGCACGGCACCGCGATCATCGTCGCCGCCGCGATCCTGAACGGGCTGGAACTTGCCGGCAAGAACATATCCGACGTCAAGATCGTCACGTCGGGCGCGGGTGCCGCGGCGCTCGCCTGCCTGCATCTCCTCGTCTCGCTCGGCGCGAAGAAGGAGAATATCTGGGTCCACGACATCGAAGGCCTCGTTTATGACGGGCGCAACACGCTGATGGACGAGTGGAAGGAAATCTACGCCCAGAAGAGCGACAAGCGGGTACTTGCCGACAGCATCGGCGGTGCCGACGTCTTCCTCGGCCTGTCCGCCGCCGGCGTGCTGAAGCCCGAACTGCTGGTCCAGATGGCCGAAAAGCCGCTGATCATGGCGCTCGCCAACCCGACGCCGGAAATCATGCCGGAGCTCGCCCGCGCCGCGCGCCCGGACGCGATGATCTGCACCGGCCGTTCGGACTTCCCGAACCAGGTCAACAACGTGCTGTGTTTCCCCTACATCTTCCGCGGCGCGCTCGATTGCGGTGCCCGGACGATCAACGAGGAAATGAAGATGGCAGCGGTCAAGGCGATCGCTGCGCTGGCCCGCGAGGAAGTTTCCGACGTCGCGGCGCGCGCCTATTCCGGCGAGACGCCGATTTTCGGCGCCGACTACCTGATCCCCTCGCCCTTCGATCCGCGCCTCATCCTGCGCATCGCGCCGGCGGTTGCCAAGGCTGCCGCCGAGACCGGCGTCGCCTCGCGGCCGATCCATGATTTCGAGGCTTATCTCGACCAGCTGAACCGCTTCGTCTGGCGTTCCGGTTTCGTGATGAAGCCGATCTTCAGCGCCGCCAAGGTTTCGGAAAGGAACCGGGTGATCTTCGCGGAAGGCGAGGACGAGCGCGTGCTACGCGCCGCCCAGGTCCTGCTCGAAGAAAAGACCGCAACCCCGATCCTGATCGGCCGTCCCTCGGTCATCGAGGCGCGGCTTGCCCGTTTCGGCATCCGCATTCGCCCGAATGTCGATTTCGCCGTGGTCAACCCGGAAGACGATCCGCGCTACCGCGACTATGTCGACGAATATTTCGCACTGGTCGGCCGCGAAGGCATCAATCCGGAAGCCGCACGCACCATCGTGCGCACCAACAACACGGTGATCGGCGCGCTGGCCGTCAAGCGCGGCGATGCGGACGCGCTGATCTGCGGCGTCGAAGGCCGTTACGACAAACATCTCAACGACGTGAACCAGATCATCGGCAAGCGCCCGGACGTCTGCGCCTTCTCGGGCCTCAGCCTTGTCATCTCCCAGCGCGGCGCGATGTTCTTCACCGACACGTTCGTGAACTACAATCCATCCGCGCAGGAGATCGCCGAGATCACGGTCCTGGCGGCCGAGGAAATCCGCCGGTTCGGCATTACCCCGAAAGCGGCGCTGATCTGCCATTCGAACTTTGGCTCGCGCGATTCGGAAAGTGCCCAGAAGATGCGGGCCGCCCTGAAGCTGGTGCGCCAGCGGGCGCCGGAGCTGGAAGTGGACGGCGAAATGCAGGGCGGTTCGGCGCTGTCGGAAATCGTGCGCAAGCGGGCCATGCCGAACAGCTCGCTCACCGGCGAAGCCAACCTGCTCGTCTTCCCGAACCTCGACGCGGCAAACATATCGCTCGGTATCGTTCGCAACATGACGGACGCGCTGCATGTCGGGCCGATCCTGCTCGGCGCGGCCCAGCCGGCGCATATCCTGTCGTCCTCGGTCACGTCACGCGGCGTGGTGAACATGGCGGCGCTTGCCGTCGTCGAAGCATCGCAGCCCAATCTGCAATTTCAATCCTGAGTTGCAGATCTATTAGAGACCCGGTTTGAGCCCTGAAACAGGGGCTCAAACCCCTGTCGTCGAAATGACCTGCGCCGGATATTGGCCAATTTTGACGGCGATGCCCGCGGTTTTATAAAATTGTCAACCGGCACGTTCCATGATGCAATCTCCAATCTGGAGAGGATTCCGGAATTGCCGATACCGCTTCGCGGCCTGCTGACCGTACCGCTGTTTTTTCTGCCTGCCGCAGCGCTTGCGGGGGATCCTGCCGTTTGCGCGGCGCTTTACCGGAAACTTGGCAACAGCGCGGAGATCATCGGCAGCACGTCCGCGGCGCGCAGCTACGCCCAGCAGCTCGGCGAATACAATGCCGATATCCGCGAACTCAGGATCGACATGCGCCGGGCCGGCTGCGGCAACGGCAGCGTCGTCGTCCTCGGCGGTCCCAATGCCGACGTCTGCCGCCAGATGCGGGAGGCGCTGGACGGAATGGAGCAGAGCCGCGATGCGCTGACCGCCGAACGCAACAGTTCGCGGCAGATGATCCTGCCGTCAGAGGAACGGACCACCATTCTCGCCGCCATCCGCGAACAGCGCTGCATCCCCTCTTTCGAGCCGCTGCCGCCTGTCGTGGACGACCGTCGAAAAGTGCCGGGGATCGAACTTCCGAAGGAAGAGCAGCCCTATTCGGGGATCACCAACCTGCGCACCCGCCCGCCGCAAAAGCCGCAGGCGGCCGCCGTCCAGCCGCCGGTGCTCACCCCGCCGCCGGAGCGGCCATACGACCCGAGCAACAAGGTGCGCACCGTCGGGCCGACCTTCCTGCCCAACGAGAGTATCGATCTCGCCCATCCGAAATCGGCCGGACCGCAGCCGCAGCAATAGTCAGCGGCTGTCCCACCGGTCCTGAAAGATCAGCTCGTCCAGGGCCAGGCGCTGGCGCCAGCCCTTGAGGGCCAGTTCCGGCTCGCTGTAAAGCTGGTCGACATAACCGAGGCAGAGCCAGGCGACGATCTCGATGCGATCCGGAACGCCGAGCAGCGCCCGCACGTCCTCGTCATGAAAAATGCTGACCCAGCCGACGCCGACGCCCTCGGCCCGTGCCGCGAGCCAGAGGTTCTGCACGGCGCAGACCGTCGAATAGGCGTCCATGCGCGGATTGTGGGTGCGGCCGAGCACGACCGGCCCGGCACGATCCGGATCGCAGGTGACGCAGACCGACAGCGGCGCCTTGACGATGCCCTCGAGTTTCAGGCTGCGGTAGAGATCGCGGCTTTCCCCGGCAAACATCTCCGTGGCCTCGTCATTGGCGCGCGAAAAGGCGTCCCGTGCCGCCGCCCGCACCGCCGGATCGCGGACAAGGATGAAATTCCACGGCTGCATGAAGCCGACCGAGGGCGCGGAATGCGCGGCGCCGAGCAGGCGCATCACCAGGTCGTCCGGCAGCGGATCGGGCAGGAACTGGTCGCGCACGTCGCGGCGCGTCTCGATCGCCCTGTAGACGGCCGCGCGTTCGACTTTCGAAAATTCACCGGCAGGCAGCAAGGCGTGCGCAAAAGGGTCAGGCTGCATCGTTTATCCCCAACAATGCCGTCGCTCCCCTTCCTTCCTGGGCTGAGCCTTTCAGAAGCAAGGAGAGGTCCGAAACCTTCCGCCGTCCGCGCGGGTCGGTCTATCGTGTCAGGCCGGTCTTCTGACTTGGCTTCATCCGCTTCCTGCCGCCGCCTTCCCGGTTTCCCAGTGGCTAAAACTCCTGCGGCCGAGCGTCCACCTCACAGCGTTGGGCACGTTCCGGATCTGCCCCGGATTCCCGATTCTCCGGCTTGCCGCCGGCACCTGACAGGATCGGTTTTATGCCGGTGCGCCGGCATCGGCAAGGTCATCATGCGACAGGGAAATAGCGCACATAGGCGAATTCGTCGCCTTGCGGAGACCAGTTGGGCGAATTCATCGTGCCCTGTCCGCCGAAGAGGTCGAACAGCGTCTCGACATTGCCGCCGTCCATGTCCATCAGCCGGACGCGGACATTCAGATCGCGCGGATGGTCGAAGACATCGGCGTCGTAGGAGACGAAAACGATCTTGTCACCCTTCGGTGACGGATGCGGAAACCAGTCGCCGTAACCGCTGTCGGTGATGCGCTCGGCCGGGCCGCCTGATGCCGGAACGCGCCAGATCTGCATCACACCCGTGCGGCTGGAGTTGAAATAGATCCACTGGCCGTCCGGCGAATAATCCGGCCCGTCATTGCGGCCTTCACCAAAAGTCAGCCGGGTTTCCTCGCCGCCTTCGATACCGATCGTGTAGATGTCGAACTCGTCGCCGCGGATGCCGCAATAGGCGAAGCTTTTTCCGTCCGGCGACCAGCCATGCCAGTAGGATTGCAGGTTCCGCGTCACCAGCCTCGGCGTAGCTCCACCTGCGGGAAGAACATAGATGGCCGACTTGCCGAACTCCGCCTTGTCGGAAATCGCGATCAGCGATCCGTCTGGCGAAATACCGTGGTCGTTGTTGCATTGCCGGGCAAAGCCCGTATCGACAAGCTGTGGACCGCCGTCACCATCCGGCGACAGCCGATAGATCAGGCCGTCGCTGTTCAGCATCAGGTATCGGCCGTCCGGCGACCAGTTCGGCGCCTCGAACAGCGCCTCCGTCTGCCAGACCACCCGGTTTTGCCGGGTGCGGATGTTGAAAATCTCGACCGAGCTGCGCAGGGCCATGATCCCTCTCCTACCGGTCGCGGAAACGGTTGGTGATCGGGTAACGCCGGTCGCGGCCGAAATTCTTCCTGGTGATCTTGACGCCGGGCGCCGACTGCCGCCGCTTGTATTCGGCAAGATAAAGCAGGTGCTCGATCCGGTGCACGGTGGCGATGTCGTGGCCGCGTGCGACGATCTCCTCGGTGCCCATTTCCAGTTCGACGAGGCATTCGAGAATGTCGTCGAGGACCGGATAGGGCGGCAGCGAATCCTGGTCGGTCTGGTTGGGCCTGAGTTCGGCGGAGGGCGCCTTGGAGATGATGTTCTTCGGGATCACCTCGCCGCTCGGGCCGAGAGCCGTCGGCGGCAGATGTTCGTTGCGCCAGGCGGCCAGCGCATAGACCTGCATCTTGTAGAGGTCCTTGATCGGGTTGAAGCCGCCGTTCATGTCGCCGTAGAGGGTGGCGTAACCGACCGACATTTCCGACTTGTTGCCGGTCGTCACCACCATCGAGCCGAACTTGTTGGAGATCGCCATCAGGATCGTGCCGCGGGCGCGGCTCTGGAGGTTCTCCTCGGTAATGCCCTCGTCGGTGCCCTCGAACAGTTCGGCCAGCGCCGACGAGAAACCGTCCACCGGCTCGGCGATCTGCACGATGTCGTAACGGCAGCCGAGGGCTCTGGCGCAATCGGCGGCGTCCTTCAGCGAGTCCTCGGACGTATAGCGATAGGGCAGCATCACGGTGCGCACCCTCTCCTCGCCGAGCGCATCGACGGCGATCGCCGCGCAGATGGCGCTGTCGATGCCGCCGGACAGGCCGAGCACGACCGACTTGAAGCCGTTCTTGTTGACGTAGTCGCGGAAGCCGAGCAGGCAGGCGCGATAGTCCGCCTCCTCCTTTTCCGGGATGCGCGCCATCGGCCCGCGGGCGCAGTGCCAGGTCTCGCCGATCCGTCGCCACTCGGTGACGGCGACCGCCGGCTCGAACTGGCTCATCTGGAAGGCGAGCGACTTGTCGGTGTTGAAGGCGAAGCTGGCGCCGTCGAAGACCAGTTCGTCCTGGCCGCCGAGCTGGGCCGCGTAGATCATCGGCAGGCCGGTCTCGATCACCTGTTTCAGCACGACCTGATGGCGGATATCCACCTTGCCGCGATAATAGGGCGAACCGTTCGGCACCAGCAGGATTTCCGCGCCGCTTTCCGACAGCGTCTCGCAGACGCCGAGATCGCCCCAGATGTCCTCGCAGATCGGGATTCCGAGCCGCACGCCCCGGAAATTCACGGGACCCGGCATCTCGCCGGCAATGAAGACGCGCTTCTCGTCGAACTCGCCATAGTTCGGCAGGTCGATCTTGTCGCGCACGGCGATTACCTTGCCGCCGTCGAGCACGGCGATCGAATTGTGGCGGCCTTCCTTGCCCTGGCGGGGGAAGCCGATGATGACGCCGGGACCGCCGTCGGCCGTATCCGCCGCAAGCTCCTCTACGGCTTTCAGGCAGGCCTTCAGGAAAGCCGGCTTCAGGACGAGGTCTTCCGGCGGATAACCGGAGAGGAAAAGCTCGGTGAAAAGAACGATATCCGCCTCTTCGCGGGCGGCATCTCTTCGGGCTTCTCGGGCCAGCGCCAGATTGCCGGCGATATCGCCGACGGTCGGGTTGAGCTGGGCGACGGCGATACGGAAAGTCTGGCTTATGTCCTGGGTCATGGTACCGATTTAGCGTCAGCCGCAGGTGGCGGCAACGTCGTTGCGAGAGTTTTTTGTCGTTCAGGAAGATGCGGGACGGTCGCCCGGATAATGCGGCACGCCGTCCTGCGGCAGGTCGTAGAAATCCGCCTTGTCGGCGCAGTAGATGTGCTCGCCCATGACAAGCCCGCTCGGCTGGTCGAAGGCGCCCGCCAGGATCGAAATGCTCTGTGCGCCCTCCGCCTGCCAGAACAGCGCCGAGCCGCATTGCGAGCAGAAGCCGCGCCGCGCTTCATCGCTGGCGCGATACCAGTTGAGCGCCTCCTCGCCTTCGAGCGTCATGTTCTCGACGCGAACGCTGGTCGCCGCGTAGTAAAGCCCGGTCTGACGGCGGCATTGCGAACAATGGCAGGCCGTAACCGTCCGCAGCGAACCCACTGTCTCGAACCGGATCGCACCGCACAGGCAACGGCCGCTGTTCTTCTGCTCCATGCAACATCCCCGACGAAAGCAACATGCTCAGTGTCGCGAGCGCGGGCCGCGGGGTCAAATCTATTCGGCTGATCATGCCATCAGGGGAAATAATAGGAAAAGGCCAGCGTCACCGCCGGCCTTCTCAATTCTCAGCCATCGTGCGTGGCGGTTCAGCCGTTGACGACCATCCGCTTTTCGTCGCGGCCGCTCTTCATCCGCTCGGCGAGCAGGAAGGCCAGTTCCAGTGCCTGGTCGGCATTGAGGCGCGGGTCGCAATGGGTGTGGTAGCGGTCCTGCAGGTCGCCGGCCGTCACCGCGCGGGCGCCGCCGGTGCATTCGGTGACGTCCTTGCCGGTCATCTCGATATGGATGCCGCCCGGATGGGTGCCTTCCGCGCGGTGGATCTGGAAGAAGCTCTCGACTTCCGACAGGATCCGGTCGAAAGGCCGGGTCTTGTAGTTGTTGAGCGTGATCGTGTTGCCATGCATCGGATCGCAGGACCAGACCACCTTCTTGCCTTCGCGCTCGACGGCGCGGATCAGCTTCGGCAGGTTCTCGGCGACCTTGTCGTGGCCGAAACGGCAGATCAGCGTCAGGCGGCCGGCTTCGTTGGCCGGGTTCAGCGCGTCGATCAGTTCGATCAGGTTGTCGGCCTGCAGCGACGGGCCGCATTTCAAACCGATCGGGTTCTTGATGCCGCGGAAATATTCGACATGCGCATGGTCGAGCTGGCGGGTGCGGTCGCCGATCCACAACATGTGGCCCGAGGTCGCGTACCAGTCGCCGGATGTGGAGTCGACGCGGGTGAAAGCTTCTTCGTAACCGAGCAGCAGCGCTTCATGGCTGGTGAAGAAATCCGTCTCGCGCAGGCTCGGCTGGTTTTCCGCGGTAATGCCGATCGCCTTCATGAAATCCATGGTTTCGCTGATACGGTCGGCGAGCTTGCGGTAACGCTCGCCCTGGGGACTATCCTTGACGAAACCGAGCATCCACTTGTGGACGTTTTCCAGATTGGCATAACCGCCCATCGCGAAGGCGCGCAGAAGGTTCAGCGTCGCCGCCGACTGGCGATAGGCCATCATCTGGCGTTCCGGGTCGGGAATGCGCGATTCCGGCGAGAACTCGATGCCGTTGATGATGTCGCCGCGGTAGGATGGCAGTTCGACGCCGCCCTGAACTTCGATATTCGAGGAACGGGGCTTGGCGAACTGGCCGGCGATGCGGCCGACCTTGACGACCGGAAGCTGGGCGCCATAGGTCAGGACGACGGCCATCTGCAGGAACGAGCGGAAGAAGTCGCGGATGTTGTCCGCGCCGTGCTCGACGAAGCTTTCGGCACAGTCGCCGCCCTGCAGCAGGAAGGCATTGCCTTCGGCGACGCTGGCGAGCTGCTTCTTCAGGCGGCGGGCTTCACCGGCAAAGACGAGCGGTGGGAAGGTCGCGAGCTGAGCCTCCGTCGCGGCCAGCGCGGCCTTGTCCGGAAATTCCGGGACCTGCTGGATCGGTTTTTGCCGCCAACTGCTGGGGGTCCAATTCTGTGCCATCTCACTCACCTGTCTCGGCCGCGGCATCCTCTGCCGGGCAAACGCCCTTAAAATCGAGGCGGCTTATAAACCTTAACAGCCGCCTTGCATAGCCGGTTTGCGCCGCCGCCTGCCCCGATCCGCCTTGAGCGGGCTGCCCCCGTTGGGGCAAAAGGCGCCCCGCTGCGGAGGCTTTCCCGGCGGCCCTCCATGCTTCCGGCGGCCGGTCGATCGCCTGCAGTACGAAATCGGCGCATGAGCGGGATTTTATTGCCGTTCTTAGCCACAATTTCACGATTTTGGGCGAGGTTTCGCCCAAGGTCTTCTTGCTGGGGAGCAGGCGATGC
>Ga0209051_1000725_pt1 | contig 35828 bp, 33 predicted proteins | sample AraplaCvi_mMS_r2_2_FD_184286 | JGI IMG/M metagenome (GOLD analysis project Ga0209051, IMG submission 184286) | Arabidopsis root microbial communities from North Carolina, USA - plate scrape MF_Cvi_mMS_r2 (SPAdes) (version 2) | ecosystem: Host-associated > Plants > Roots > Endosphere | place...
TTCCGCTACGACCGCAGCCCCGTCGGTGCGCTGCACGGCGTCGACCCCGAGCGCGTGGTCTACATGGGTACCGCGAGCAAGTCGCTCGCTCCGGGACTCCGGCTCGGTTGGCTCGTCCTGCCGAGCCGGCTCGTCGAGGCGGTGGTGCGGATGAAGGGCGAGACCGAGGAGACGTGCGGCGTCGTCGACCAGCTGGCGATGGCCGAGTTCGTCGAATCCGGTTCCTACGACCGGCACATTCGCACCATGCGGGCCGAATACCGCCGTCGCCGAGAACAACTCGTCGCGGCGGTCGCCGACTCGGGGTCGACGACGACCGTGAACGGGATGCCCGCCGGCCTGCACGTCACCCTCGAGCACCGCGGTGCCGAGCCGCCTCCTCCGTCGTGGCGCCGGCTGGGCATCGAAAGCCTCGAACTGTATCGCCACCCCGAAACAACAAGTCGGCGTGCGGGTTTGGTGGTCGGATTCGCCGCACCGGCGCCGAGCGCGTGGTCGTCGGCCTTGGCCGCACTGGTCGACCTGCTGCCCTGACGCGCGGAATTGGCCCCAACTCGTGGCGCCCAAGTGGCCCATCGCATGGGCCATCGCGGGACTAGCGTTGAACGCATGTTGACAACCGGAAGCACCAAGGTCACCGACCTGTTGTGCGTGACACCACCGCCGATCCCCGTCGGCGCCCACGCCATGACGCAGCTGATCGAGCTGCCCCCGGCCGACTCCGGGCTGGCTCCGCATCGGCATTCCGGGCCGGTGTTCGGATACATGCTCGAGGGCAGGATGCTCTTCGAACTCGAAGGCCAAGAACCGGTGGAAATCGTTGCCGGAGAGGCATTCTGGGAGCCAGGTGGTGACGTGGTGCACTACCAGACGAGGAATCTGGAGCCGTCGACGTGGAGTCGCTTTGCCGCGGTGTGCATCTGCGCTCCCGGCGTCGACATGATCACCATGCTGGAGCCGGCGGAGATCGCCTCGCGGGACGCCCTGCGGCACCCGAGCGCTCGGCAGGGAACGGCGTGAGCACCATGCGCGCGGTCGTGGCACGGAGTCGCGCCGCCGGCCTCGAGCTCGCCGACGTCGCCTACCCGCACGCCGCCGAGAACGACGTCGTCGTTCGAGTGCACGCGGCCGGGTTCACCCCCGGTGAGCTCGACTGGCCCGCCACCTGGACCGACCGGGCCGGGAGGGACAGGACGCCGAGCGTCCCCGGCCACGAAGTCGCCGGGGTGGTTGCCGAGTTGGGCTTCGGCACGACCGGACTTGAGGTGGGGGAGCGGGTCTTCGGGATCACCGACTGGTGCCGCAACGGCACGCTGGCCGAGTACGTCGCGGTGGAGGCGCGCAACCTCGCCACCCTGTCACCGGAGGTGGACTACGCCACCGCCGCGGCGACGCCGATCTCGGGACTGACGGCGTGGCAGGGCCTGTTCACCCACGGCCGCCTCCACGCCGGCCAGACGGTCCTCGTTCACGGCGCCGCCGGCGGGGTCGGCTCGCTCGCCGTCCAGCTGGCGAGGGAAGTGGGCGCCGGGGTGATCGGCACCGGCCGCGCCGCGCACCGGCGCGCCGTGCTCGACCTTGGCGCCGACTCGTTCGTGGACCTCGAGCGCGACCAACTCGAGGACGTCGGCCAGGTCGACGTCGTCCTCGACGTCTTCGGCGGTGACCTCCTGGACCGCTCGGCGGAGCTGGTCCGCCCGGGCGGTGCGCTCGTCAGCATCGCCGCACCGCCTGCGGTCCAGCCGAAGGACGGGCGGGCCGTCTTCTTCGTCGTCGAACCCGACCGGGCGGGCCTCGTCGAGTTGGAGCTCAGGCTGCGAGACGGGCGGCTGCGCCCACTGCTCGGTGAGACGTACGCCCTCGACGAGGCGCCCGCCGCGTTCGAGCCGGGGAGGCGGGGTCAGGGCAAGCCGATCATCCGCGTCGCCGACGAACACCAATCCGGAGGGGACGGCCGATGAACGACTTTCCTCGCACCCCGGCGGCGACGGCCGCGCTCGCCGTGGCGAGCCGCTTCTGCTCCCCGGCGCTGCTCAACCACTGCGTCCGTTCGTATCTGTGGGGTATGACGTACGCCGCCGCGCACGGCATCACCGTCGACGACGAGCTGTTCTACGTGTCGGCGATGCTGCACGACATCGCCCTCACCGACTCGTTCGACAGTCATCGGGTGTCCTTCGAGCAGGCCGGTGGCGATCTGGCCTGGGTGTTCGGGATCGCTGCGGGCTGGTCAGCTGAGCGGGCGGCCAGGGCAACCGAGATCATCGTGCTGCACATGCGCGACGACGTCGCACCGGACGTCGACCCGGAGGCGCACCTGCTGCAAGTCGCCACCAGCTGGGACGTAGCGGGCCGGCGGCCCGAGGAGTTTCCCGCCGAGACGCGGGAAGAGATCGTGGGGCGCTACCCGAGGCAGGGGTTCAGTAGCGAGTTCATCGCGTGCTTTCAAGACCAGGCCACTCGCAAGCCCGGGGGAGCGGCCGCCTCGTCGATGGCCAGCGGCGGTGCTCGGCGTATCGCAGCCAACCCACTCGACCGCTAGGGGCGGTACGTCAGGCGGCGACGGTCAGTTGACGCTCTGCGGTGCTCATGTGGAAGAAGATTTGGCGGCACGGCGCGCACGACACTTCGTATTGCAGGCCGCCGCCGTGGGCGGCGTCGAGCTGAAAGCTGAGGGGGTTCGCGCAGCGCGGGCAGTGGGTTGTGCCGGCTTCGATGGTTGACGTCATCGCGATGCCTTTCCGGTGGGGCGCTCAATTCGCTGAGCAGTGGATGCCCCCAAAAGTAGGAAGGCAACCTAATAGATGGCTTAGAAAACCGTGAGCTAGGCATTTGTGTGCCCAGTCTCACGAGCGGGTAGTCGTCAACCAGGCCGTGCCATGAGTAAAATCGGTTTTGCTCCTGACCCCCTTTGATCGTCGTCGGAGCAACGCGAATCAGGAGAGCAGTGCAGTGAACATGCCCGGTAGCCACGCGGGCCAGCAATGGCGGGCGCGTCAGCGCGACATCCTGCATCGACTCGTCCGCGAGACGGACCCACCGACGGGAACCCTCCCGCGGATCACCGAGAACACCCAGAAGCTCGACGCGGCCTACAGCGCCCGGGTTGGTGAGGTGCTCGACCTCGCCGGGTCGATCGGCGCACTGCTGATGGCATCCGGAATGCCGGCCACCGCGACGATGGAGAACGTCACAGCCATCACGCTCGCCTACGGCTTGGAGCGTTGCGAGGTCGACGTCATCAACACGACGATCCACGTCTCGGCCTACCGCGGCCCGACCGCTGCGCCCGCCAGCACCCTGCACATCGTGCAGACCAGGTCGATGGACTTCAGCCGGTTGGCCGCCGTCGACCGTCTCATCGCCCGCATCCGCGCGGGGGAGGTGTCCCCGACGACCGCCCGCGACGAACTCGACGCCATCACCACCGCGCCGCATCCCTACAAGCGGTGGATCGCCACCCTCGCCTGGGGCGCGCTGGCCTTCGCCACCGCCGGAACCCTCGGCGCCAGTTTGCTGGCCTGCCTCGTCAGCGCGCTGAGCGCCATGACGATCGACCGGGTCAACCGCCAACTGAACAAGCACGGGCTCCCGTTCTTCTTCCAGTACGCGGTCGGCGGCGCCATCGCGACCGCGCCGCCGCTGGTGCTCTACTGGCTAGGCCCCAAGATCGGACTGGACTTCGAACCGACGGTCGCCATCGCCGCGGGCCTCGTCGTCCTCCTGGCCGGGCTGTCGCTGGTCGGCTCGGTCGGCGACGTCATCACCGGTGCGCCGGTGACGGCAGCGGCCCGCTTCTTCGAACTGGTCATGATGACCGCGGCCACCATTTCCGGTGTGGCCCTGGTGCTGCACCTGGCCAACCAATTTGGCGCACCGTTCGTCGCCATCGGTGCGTACGCGCCGCCGGCGCTGGCCGAGATGCCGGCGAGGGTGGCCTTTGGTGCCGCGAGCGCGGCGGCCTACGCCTTGGCCTGCTACGCCGAACGCACGTCGGCAGTGGCCGCCGCGTTCGGCGGGGCCGCGGGCACGGTGGTGTTCCTCTTCGCGCAGGGTCTTGGCCTTGGTGCGGTGGTGGCGTCATTTGCCGCCGCGGTGCCCATCGGACTGGTCGGCCGCCTAATGGAGCGTCGCAATCTCGCACCGCCCCTGGTCGTCTCCATTGCCGGCATCGTCCCACTGCTGCCCGGTCTGGCCTTGCTGCACGGCATCTACGCGATCCTCAACGAGCAACAAACCGTCGGGTTCGCCTCGGTACTGGGGGCGATGGCCATCGGCACCGCGCTCGCGGCCGGCGTCACGCTTGGCGAGTGGAGCTCATTCCAGGTTCGCAAACGGAAACTCCAGGTCGGCCTAATCAACCGTCGGGCGCGTCCACCCCAGTTCGTGGATCCTGCGCAGGCCGTCGACCGCGCGATGAAGCGAAGGCCGCCGAGCTAGCCCTCGATACGATCGGCGATTTCACCGACGACGTCGCGCAACATGGCGGGTTCGGTGCGGGTGTGAACCGACGCCAGCAGGGCGTCGTACGTCCGACGGCTCACCGCCGGGCTGTGCCGGGCGGCGCGACTGAAGTCCGCCACTACCTGCTCGGCCACCACCCGCAGCTTGACGTTGTGGTGCTGGGACTGCCATCGCAGAAGGTCGAACGCGGCGTCGGCGTCGGTGCCGTAGACGACCATGAGCATGCCCTTGGCCTGCTCGATGACCGCCCGCTTCTCAGCGATGTCGCGGACGGCTTCGTAGATCTCCCGCTTGTCGTCGACTTCGGTACTCATTCGCGGTTCTCCTGCCCGCACAACCGCGGGCGTCACCGAAGACAGTGAGAAGGCGTTGCTGAATCATCGCCTGGGTCTAGGGCAACACTCGCGACTCGCAAATGCCAGGGCGTGTTCGCCCGGCAGCCGTGAGTACCCACGAACGTCGAGGAGTAGTCGCGGACGGGTCGTTCAGACTGCAGAGACGACGGCCGAGGACGTCACGGCGCAACGAGACGACCTCGGTCATCCGGGTGGTGCGACGCACCCGCCAGCCCGCTGGGGGCTACGCGCTGCGGCGGATGCCCCGCTTGAGCAGAAGCTCGCGCTCGGACTCGCTGAGGCCACCCCAAATGCCGTACGGCTCGCCGACCGCCAGTGCGTGCGACCGGCACTGAGTCACCACCGGGCAACTCCGGCACATCTCCTTGGCCCGCATCTCACGCTGGGCGCGGGCGCGTCCACGCTCCCCGTCGGGATGGAAGAACATCGAAGAGTCGACGCCCCGGCAAAGTCCTGACATCTGCCAATCCCAGATGTCGGCGTTGGGGCCTGGCAGCTGCTGCGGCTGTGGCATTGGGAAAACCCCTGTCTACGCGCATCTTTCGCGAACGATCGAAAGCGTGAGTCATGTAACCGATCCGAGCTCGTGTCGCCGATGACTACTCGTGCACACAAACTAGAAGGGCTCGTGAACATGGGTCAATAGCCCGCGCATGTGCTCAACCACATAAGGGCAGGCCGAGAATTTACATCACGTTCATCAATGCGACGCGGGCGAAACGAGACCGATGACTTCACATCGGCGGCCGACCGCCGTCATCGCGCGTTTTTGCTGTTCGCGGGCCGAAGGACCGCGGTAGCGCCGCAGCACCCCGACGCCCCAGTTGACGTCGACGCAACATGACGACCACCCACTGTTAACGAAAGTTCATCCACCCAGCGGCGGCGCACGGGGGTTGCCGGCGATGTCCGGCGTCTCGGCAAGTCTCATCCGTTGATAGCGTCGCCGCTGATGAGTGTCTTCGTCGAGGCCGCGTTCGGCGAGCAATCCGGCCGGTGGCCGCTGCCTGCGGCGAAGACCCCCAGGGAGCTGTGGCTGCGGGCGGTCGCGGCCGGCGGACAGGGCAGGTACGGTGCCGCGCTCACCGACCTCGACACTCTCGAACGCACGGGCACCCGAGGCGCCCTTTGGTCGCTCGGACGCAGCACCCGGGCGTCGTTCCTTCGTCAGCTCGGTGGCCACCGAGCCGCCCGCGGATGGGACGGCCGGGCCTGGGCCTGCGCCGGTTCTGACGTCACCGCGGGAGCCGACGCGCTGGTCGGGCTGGCCGCCGACGCCTTGGGAATGGGCCGTTTCCCCCTGTCGGCGCAGTTGCTGCGCCGCGCCAACGAGCTGATGGGTGCGGGCGGCGATAGCGTGGACCCCCGCCTACCGGTCCGGCTGGCGTGGGTCAGCGCCGAACTGGCGATGTTCACCGGCGACGGTCCGGCCGCTGTGACGCACGCCGAGCGCGCCGTCGACCTGGCGTCGGAGCTCGGCTCGGCGCGGCACGACACCAAGTCTCGGGTCGTCCTGGCCGCGGCGCTGTGCAGCACCGGGAACATCGAGGCGTCCCGCACGGTTGCCGACAGTGCGCTGGCCGCCGCCGAGGGGCTCGGACTGGTACCGCTCAGCTGGGCGGTGGCCTGCCTGCTCGCCGACATCGGGAGCGCCGCGCTTTCACCGTCGCAAATCGTCGCAGTTCGCGACGCCTCGGCAGACGCCGTCGTCCGCCGAGGCGGCACGTGGACGGCGCGGTGAATCTGCGAGTCACTTCCCGATCACTAGTCTTTAGCTGGCACACCCGCCGATATCCGCCCCATCCGTAACGCTGGAGATACTGCGCACGATGACAATTTCGGGAGACAGTCTCGATGGTGTCGTTGCCAGAGCGGTCAACGGCGATCGAGATGCACTCCGGGAAGTGCTGGAGACCATCCGGCCGATCGTCTTCCGGTATTGCCGGGCGAGGGTCGGGTCAGCGGAACGCAGTGGTCTGTCAGCAGACGACGTGGCTCAGGAGGTGTGCTTGGCCGCCATCACGGCGCTGCCGCGCTACAAGGATCAGGGACGACCGTTCCTGGCCTTCGTCTACGGCATCGCTGCACACAAGGTTGCTGACGCCCACCGCGCCCAGGGGCGCAACAAGGCCGACGCAACCGACACCCTTCCGGACCGACCCTCACTCGAGGCCGGTCCAGAGCAGATGGCGATGGATTCGGACGCGGCTGAACGCATGAACAAATTGCTGGCGACCCTGCCCGAGAAGCAACGCGAAATCCTGGTCCTGCGGGTGGTCGTCGGCATGAGTGCCGAGGAGACCGCCGAGGCCGTCGGCAGCACCGCAGGCGCAGTGCGGGTCGCCCAGCACCGGGCACTGGCCCGACTCAAGGGCGAACTCACGGGAGTGAGGCGCGAAGATGCCTGACTTCGGTCGGTGGTCCGCCAACGGCGGAGACCCCTCACTCAACGAGATCAACCGCGCCGACCGCTTCTTCGAAGCGCTCGCCGCCAAGCAACCTGCGTATCCGACCGATCATGCGGAGGCCGAGTTGGCCTCCCTCTTCTCGGCGTTCCGTGACGACGTGCGGGACGCACCCGTCACCGCGCCGGTCTCGCTGAGCGACGCCGTCGAGGCGCTGCATGGTGGCAAGCGCAAGGGCTCGGGGTCCCGCAGGTCGCTCGCGGTCGTCGGATCCGTGGCCGCGGCGATGCTCTGCATCGGCGGCTTCGGCACGGCGGTTTACGGCGCCGGCCCCGGCGACGGTCTCTACGGCGTGCGGACCGCGCTGTTCGGTCAACACGAAGCCACCCGCGACGACCAGGTCTCGCTGGCGTCGGCCCAGCTTCAGCAGGTGCAGCAGCTGATCGACGACGGCCAGTGGGAAGAGGCCCAGAACAAGCTCGTCGCCGTCAGCACCACGGTGCAGGACGTGGGCCAGGTCGAACAGAAGCAGCAGCTCGTCGAGCAGTGGAATGCGTTGACCTACAAGGTCGTCGAGCAGGATCCAGCGGCCACCTTGCCTCCGGGGGAGCCGTTGCCGGTCCTGCCGTCGTCCCCGCTGACGTGGCTACCGGTGCCCGAGGTCGAGGCGACCACGACTTCCGAGTCGTCGGAGTCGTCGACCACGTCGCCCTCGGAGACCACCTCGCCCTCGGAGACCACGTCACCCTCGGAGACCACCGAGACGTCGCCTTCGGAGGCGCCGGGGAGCACGACGACGCCGTCCGACGGGTCGGCGACGAGCTCTCCGTCGTCCACCACCGTGCCCTCGTCGTCGTCGCCAGTTGCGGAGCCGTCACCCAGTTCCTCCGCGCCACCTAGCTCGGCGTCACCCACCAGCAGCGCCACGACGGTCCCGACCAAGACGACGGCTCCGAGTACGACGACGGCCCCGAGCACGACGACGGCGCCAACCACCACCACGACCACGACGGTGTCGCGGCAGCCGGACGCGTCGCCGCCGGTCGTCGCGCCACCCGTCGTACGGCCGGTGACGCCGGCTGCCGAACTGCCTGCGCCGCGGGTGGCCTCGAGTTCATCGGTGCCCCCGGCGCCCGCCGCTCCCGCACCCGTACAGCCGAGTCAGGCAGCCACCACGACCGCACCTGCGGAAGCCACGACGACGACCACGGTGGTTCCACCGGGCTAGCAGGGTGGGGTGTGACGAGGGCGAACTACGCCGTCAGCGATATCCGTCGGACTCCGTCGTCGCCTCGTTCAGCGAGGCGTCGGCGTAGCCGCGGCAGTAGTCCCACGTGACGTATGCGTCGGGTTCGGGGTCGTAGGCCGGCTCGTGCGGCCGAACGGTTCCGTCCACCAGGAGCTGCAGCAGGTTGGCTCGCAACATGTCCCAGTCGTGATAGTGGTCCTGCTGGCATTCGTCGCAGCAGACCACCAACCCGCGAATGCCCTTGTGGGCCAGCAACGCCTCGTACACGGCAAGATCGGCCAGATCGGCTTCGACGGCAATGCGTTCCTGGGAGTCGAGCGGCTGGCCAGGCTCCAGTGCGTCGAGCGCCGCGGTGGGGTCGCTCGGATCATCGGCGAAGGGGTCGGGCGGCAAACCCGGCGGCAGATGGTCACGCACAGCACCACACTACTCAGCACGTCGGGGGTCGCGCCAGCTGTCGAGGCCGTAAACCAGGGCTCTTTACCCTGGGTCGTGTGTTCCAACCGTGTTGCCAACGGTGCGTGGCAGCCAAGGGTTGCCCGTCGCCCCGATAGGATGGTCCCTTAGTCCTGCGCCACCTGGAGGCCACACTCATGTCGATCGCTGAAAGCGACCTTCCCATCGCCGTACCGGTGTCAACCGGAGGGGACGATCCCACCAAGATCGCAATGCTCGGGCTGACGTTCGACGACGTTCTCCTGCTGCCGGCGGCGTCCGACGTGGTGCCGGCCAATGCGAACACGTCCAGCCAGCTCACCAAGCGGATCCGCCTGCGGGTGCCGCTCGTCAGCTCGGCGATGGACACCGTCACCGAATCGCGGATGGCCATTGCGATGGCTCGCGCGGGCGGCATGGGCGTGCTTCACCGCAACCTGCCGGTGGCCGAGCAGGCCGGGCAGGTCGAAACGGTCAAGCGCTCGGAGGCCGGCATGGTCACCGACCCCGTCACCTGTTCGCCGGACAACACGCTGGCCGAGGTCGACGCCATGTGCGCCCGGTTCCGGATATCGGGTCTGCCCGTCGTGGACGCCCATGGCTCGCTGGTTGGGATCATCACCAACCGGGACATGCGCTTCGAAGTCGACATGAACAAGCCGGTGTCCGAGGTGATGACGAAGTCGCCGCTGATCACCGCCCAAGCGGGGGTGACCGCCGACGCCGCCCTTGGCTTGTTGCGCCGCCACAAGATCGAGAAGCTGCCGATCGTCGACGGCAACGGCAAGCTGACCGGGCTGATCACGGTCAAGGACTTCGTCAAGACCGAGCAGTTCCCGCTGGCCACCAAGGACAAGGACGGCCGCCTCCTCGTCGGTGCCGCCGTCGGCGTCGGCGGTGACGCCAGGGAACGGGCCATGACGCTCGTCGACGCGGGCGTCGACGTCGTGATCGTGGACACCGCCCACGCGCACAACCGCGGCGTGCTGGACATGGTGCATTGGGTCAAGACCATGGCCGGTGACCGCGTGGAGGTGGTCGGCGGCAACGTCGCCACCCGCGCTGCCGCCCTGGCGCTCGTCGAGGCGGGCGCCGACGCCGTCAAGGTGGGCGTCGGCCCCGGCTCCATCTGCACCACGCGCGTCGTCGCCGGAGTCGGCGCACCGCAGATCACCGCGATCCTCGAGGCCGTCGCGGCCTGCGCACCGCACGGTGTTCCGGTGATTGCCGACGGCGGCCTGCAGTACTCGGGTGACATCGCCAAGGCGCTGGCCGCCGGTGCGTCGACTGCGATGCTCGGTTCGCTCCTCGCGGGCACCGCCGAAGCGCCTGGCGACCTGATCTTCGTCAACGGCAAGCAGTTCAAGAGCTACCGCGGCATGGGATCACTCGGTGCGATGCAGGGCCGCGGCGAGCAGAAGAGCTACTCCAAGGACCGCTACTTCCAGGACGACGTGCTCAGCGAGGACAAGCTGGTGCCCGAGGGCATCGAGGGCCGGGTGCCGTTCCGCGGTCCGCTCTCGACGGTCATCCACCAGCTCACCGGTGGGCTCCGCGCGGCGATGGGCTACACCGGTTCGCCTACCATCGAGCACCTTCAGCAGGCGCAGTTCGTCCAGATCACCGCGGCGGGGCTCAAGGAGAGCCATCCGCACGACATCACGATGACGACTGAAGCTCCCAACTACTACGCGCGCTAGGAACACACCGAGACATGCGTGACATGGTCGAAATCGGCATGGGCAGAACCGCCCGCCGCACCTACGAGCTCAGCGACATCAACATCGTGCCGTCGCGCCGGACCCGGTCTTCCCAGGACGTGTCGACGGCATGGCAGCTCGACGCCTACCGCTTCGAGGTTCCCGTCGTCGCGCACCCGACAGACGCCTTGGTGTCGGTCGAGTTCGCGATCGAACTGGGCAGGCTCGGCGGTCTCGGGGTGCTCAACGGCGAGGGTCTGATCGGCAGGCATGCCGACGTCGAGGACAAGGTCGCCCAGGTCGTGGAGGCCGCCGAGAAGGAAGCCGACTGGTCGGCGGCCATCCGGCTGCTGCAGCAATTCCACTCGGCGCCACTGGATCCGGAGTTGTTGGCCAGCGCGGTCTCCCGCATTCGGGACGCCGGCGTCACCACGGCCGTGCGCGTCAGCCCGCAGAACGCCCAGGCGCTCACGCCGGCACTGGTGGCGGCCGGCATCGACCTGCTCGTCATCCAGGGCACCATCATCTCCGCCGAGCGCGTCGCCCAGGACCGCGTCGGGTCCGGCGAGCCGTTGAACCTCAAGACATTCATCTCCGAACTCGACGTGCCGGTGGTCGCGGGCGGCGTGCTCGACCACCGCACCGCCCTGCACCTGATGCGGACGGGTGCGGCGGGCGTGATCGTCGGCTATGGCTCCACGTCGGGGGTGACCACCAGCGACGAGGTGCTCGGCATCAGCGTCCCGATGGCCACCGCCATCGCCGACGCCGCCGCGGCTCGCCGTGAGTACCTCGACGAGACGGGCGGGCGCTACGTGCACGTGCTCGCCGACGGTGACATCCACACCTCCGGCGAACTCGCCAAGGCCATCGCCTGCGGTGCCGACGCCGTCGTGCTCGGCACCCCGTTGGCGACGGCGTCCGAGGCGCTCGGTGACGGCTGGTTCTGGCCGTCCGCGGCGGCGCACCCGTCGCTGCCCCGGGGCGCGCTGCTGCAGATTGCCGGCGGCGAACGCCCGTCGCTGGAGCAGGTCCTCAACGGCCCGTCGGACGACCCGTTCGGCTCGCTCAATCTGGTGGGTGGGCTGCGCAGGTCGATGGCCAAGGCCGGGTACTGCGATCTCAAGGAGTTCCAGAAGGTCGGTCTGACCGTCGGGTCCTGACGTCCCCGAGCAGACGCAAACTTGTCGTCCCCCGCGGCGTGTCGCGCACTTTCGTGTCTGGTCGCCGGGGAAGCGGCGCAGCTCAGCGCCCTGTCGCTTTACAAGTTAGGGTGTCCTGTCTAGCTAGTTACCCGCCGGTAAGTTCATAATGTTCACATGGTTGCTGACTATGACGTCTTGATCATCGGTTCGGGTTTCGGCGGCAGCGTCAGCGCCCTGCGGCTCACCGAAAAGGGTTACCGCGTCGGGGTGCTGGAAGCCGGTCGACGGTTCGAAGACCAGGACATGGCGAAGACGTCCTGGGACCTCCGCAAGTTCCTGTGGATGCCCAAGCTCGGCATGTACGGCATCCAACGCATCCACCTGCTGCGCAACTGCATGATCCTCGCGGGCGCCGGGGTGGGCGGCGGATCGCTCAACTACGCCAACACCCTGTACGTCCCGCCGGAGCCCTTCTTCGCCGATCGGCAGTGGGCCCACATCACCGACTGGCGTGCCGAGCTGATGCCGCACTACGACCAGGCCACCCGCATGCTAGGCGTCGTCACCAACCCGACCTTCACCGACGCCGACCGCATCCTCAAGGAGGTGGCCGACGACATGGGCGTCGGCGACACCTTCGTGCCGACTCCGGTCGGCGTCTTCTTCGGCGAGGACGGCAAGAAGGAGCCCGGCAAGACGGTGCCCGACCCGTACTTCGGTGGGGCAGGGCCCGCCAGGACCGGGTGCATCGAGTGCGGATCCTGCATGACCGGCTGCCGCTACGGGGCCAAGAACACCCTGCTCAAGAACTACCTCGGCTTGGCGGAATCCGCTGGGGCACAGGTCATTCCGATGACCACGGTGACCGGGTTCGACGAACAGCCCGACGGCAGCTGGAAGGTCCACACCAATCGCACCGGTCGCTGGGTGCGCAAGAAGAAGCACACCTACACCGCCTCGACGGTCATCCTCGCGGCTGGCACCTGGGGCACCCAGCAGCTGCTCCACAAGATGCGCGACACCGGCCGGCTGCCCAAGCTGAGTGACAGGCTCGGCGTCCTCACCCGTACCAACTCCGAGTCGATCGTCGGCGCGGGCAGGCTCCGGGTGCGCGACGATCTCGACCTCACCCACGGCGTGGCCATCACCTCGTCGATCCATCCGACCGCCGACACCCACATCGAGCCGTGCCGCTACGGCAAGGGATCCAACGCCATGGGTCTGCTGCAAACCCTGATGACCGACGGCGTTCTGCCCGACGGAACCGGCGTGCCCCGGTGGAAGCAGTTGATCCAGTCCGCGCAATCCGACCCCAAGGGCACCCTGCGTCTGCTGAACCCGCGCCGCTGGAGCGAGCGCACGATGATCGCGCTGGTAATGCAGCACCTGGACAACTCGATCACCACCTACACCAAGAAGAGCAAGCTCGGCTTCCGCCGGATGGTCAGCAAGCAGGGCCACGGCTTGCCCAATCCGACGTGGATTCCGGCGGGCAACGAGGTCACCCGCCGCATCGCCAAGAAGATCGACGGCGTCGCAGGCGGCACCTGGGGCGAGCTGTTCAACATTCCGTTGACGGCACACTTCCTTGGCGGCGCGACGATCGGGGACACCATCGAGAACGGCGTCATCGACCCCTATCACCGGGTTCACGGCTACCCGACCCTTTCGGTGGTCGACGGCGCGGCGATCTCCGCGAACATGGGCGTCAACCCTTCGTTGAGCATCACGGCCCAGGCCGAGCGTGCGGCGTCGCTGTGGCCCAACAAGGGTGAGGTCGACCAGCGACCTGCGCAGGGGCAGCCGTACGAACGCCTCGCTCCCATCGCGCCCCGGAATCCCGTCGTCCCGGCTGACGCACCCGCGGCGCTGCGTCGACTGCCGATCGAACCGGTCAGCTCAGCGGGCTGATCGACACCGTTTGGTAACCGAGAGCGCTGCAGTCGCCGAGGCCTTGCTGAGACAATGACGCCGTGAATTTCCTTCAGCGCCGCCGGGCACGGTTGCTGATCAACCGGGCGCAGCCCTTCGCCGACGAGCCGCTGACCGCTGTCGCCAACTTCACCTGGGTGGGCAACGGCACGAGCTCCCAGCCGGGGGAGTCGGGCCGCGAAGACCTCGCAGGTGGCATGCCGATGTGGACCTTGATCGGCGCGGGTGCCACCCGGCTGTTCGTCGTCGAGACCGACGCGGACGATCCCGATCGCGGGGAACGACTCGTCGGCTCTTGGCCCTTGAACCTGATGAGAATCGACGAGGAAAGCCTCGAGCGCACGGTGGGTCCGGTGCGGCTAGGCGTCCACCGGGCCATCAAGTTCACCCTCCCCGGGCGCGATCCCGTCTTCCTCCAACCGTTCGGCCGCGAGGTCGAGGATCTGCTCGAAGCCCACCGCGCCGCCCAACCCAACACCCGTAGCTCCGACGGACTGGCTCAGGTGTCGTTCATGACCACGGCGCCCGACTCCGGGGACGACGACGCGTTCTTCGTCCTGAACTACCTCGACGGCCGCACGACGTCGGTGCCGCTTGGTGAGGCATACGACCTCCTCGCCGAGCTGCAGGACCTGCCGGGTTTCGACAACGAAGAGTTCATCCGGGCGATCGAGGTCACCGAGGAGGGCGTGTCGGTGCTGTGGCGCGGCCGGGAGCCCTAGTCAGCCGTCCGGCGGTGCGAGGCCCCGAGCGTGCGCCACTAGACTGAGCGGGTGAAAACGGCATCTCCCCGGCCCGTGTTGGTGGTCGACTTCGGAGCGCAGTACGCGCAGCTCATCGCGAGACGCGTCCGTGAGGCGCGGGTCTACTCGGAGGTCATCCCGCACACCGCGACGGTCGACGAGATCAAGGCGATGGATCCGGCGGCGATCGTGCTGTCCGGCGGGCCGGCCAGCGTGTACGCAGAAGGCGCCCCGCAACTGGATCCAGCGATCTTCGACCTCGACGTTCCGGTCTTCGGCATCTGCTACGGATTCCAGGCGATGGCGCAGGCGCTCGGCGGCACCGTCGCCCACACCGGCACCAGCGAGTACGGCCGCACGGACCTGAAGGTGTCCGGCGGAGAGCTACATCTGGATCTGCCCGAGAGCCAACCCGTGTGGATGAGCCACGGTGACGCCGTGACCCAGGCGCCCGACGGCTTCACCGTCGTCGCGACCAGCGCCGGTGCGCCGGTGGCGGGGTTCGAGAACCGGGCGCGCAGGCTCGCCGGCGTGCAGTACCACCCCGAGGTGATGCACAGTCCGCACGGCCAGCAGGTGCTGAGCCGGTTCCTGCACGAATTCGCCGGCATCGACTCGACGTGGACGGCGGCCAACATCGCCGACGCGTTGGTGGAGCAGGTCCGCGCGCAGATCGGTGACGGCCGGGCTCTGTGCGGTTTGTCCGGCGGCGTGGACTCCGCGGTGGCCGCGGCCTTGGTCCAGCGCGCCGTCGGCGACCGGCTGACGTGCGTCTTCGTCGACCACGGGCTGCTGCGCGCCGGGGAGCGGGGCCAAGTGCAGCGCGACTTCGTCGCCGCCACGGGGGCGAACCTCGTGACCGTCGACGTGGAGGCCCGGTTCCTCGAGGCCCTGTCCGGTGTCACCAACCCGGAGGGCAAGCGCAAGATCATCGGCCGCGAGTTCATCCGGGCGTTCGAGGGCGCCGTTCGGAACCTGGTCGAGGACGGCGGTGACGAGGTCGACTTCCTGGTCCAGGGCACGCTGTACCCCGACGTGGTGGAGTCCGGCGGCGGCACGGGAGCGGCCAACATCAAGAGTCACCACAACGTGGGCGGGCTGCCCGACGACCTGAAGTTCAAGCTCGTCGAGCCGCTGCGGCTGCTGTTCAAGGACGAGGTGCGGGCGGTGGGACGCGAGCTGGGCCTCCCCGAGGAAATCGTTGGACGCCAACCCTTTCCGGGACCTGGCTTGGCGATCCGCATCGTCGGCGAGGTCACCGCGAGCCGGTTGGACACCCTGCGCAGGGCCGACGCCATCGCCCGTGAGGAGCTCACCTCGGCCGGGCTGGACAACCAGATCTGGCAGTGCCCGGTGGTGCTGCTCGCCGACGTCCGGTCGGTCGGCGTGCAGGGCGACGGGCGGACCTACGGTCACCCGATCGTGTTGCGGCCCGTCTCCAGCGAGGACGCGATGACCGCCGACTGGACCCGTGTTCCGTACGACGTGCTCGAGCGGATTTCGACCAGGATCACCAACGAGGTGCCCGAGGTCAACCGAGTCGTACTCGACGTCACCAGCAAGCCGCCGGGCACCATCGAGTGGGAGTAGCGCTTCGGCGCCAGCCTAGCTAGACGTCTTCGTCGGCGGACTTCTCGATCAAGTCGCCAAGAATCTGACTCACCGAGGATTCGATCGTCGACTCGATCGAGAACGCGAGCGTCGCGGACACCGCGGCGACGGCCTGCGTGCGGAACCGCACCAGCATCGTAATCAGCTCGGCCACTTCGGTGTCCGGCGGCAGAGCAGCGCCAGGATTGATCCGGGTGAGCACGTGTTCGACTCCGGCTCGCACCAAGATTCCGCTGATCTCGTCGACGAGCGGTGCGGTCTGCTCGTGGATGTCGATGAGCTTGTCGGTGCTGACGCCGTATTGCCTGATCTCGTTGAAGGCCTCGATCAGCTTGGGCCGCACGATGGTTGCCACGTCGTCGTCGACCGTGATCACGCCGAGGCCGACCATCCGGTCGAAGCCGGCGTCGTCGTCGACCAGCTGTTTGGCCTCGGCGACCGACATCCGGTCGGGCTTCTCCGACGCCCAGCTACCGGCAATCGCGGTTTCGAGGCCGAGCATGTCGCCGAGGTTCTTGCCCTGCTCCCAGGCGCTGAGCATCTCGTGCACGTGCGAGATGTTGTAGCCGCGGTCGAGCATCGAGGTGATCAGGCGCAGCCGGGTCAGGTGGGTGTCGTTGAACAGCGCGATGCGGCCGACCCGCAGCGGCGGGTGCAGGAGGCCGCGGTCGCGGTACACGCGGATGTTGCGCGTGGTGGTGCCCGCCAAGCGTGCGAGTTCTTCGATGCGGTACTCGCCTGACGCCGCGACGCCGTGGGGCTGCACCGCGGCGTCGAACAGCTGCGACACCGCGTTCTCGATGACGTCGCGGGAGCCACGCCGGATCTGCCGCGGTGCTCGACGAAGCCCGTTCAGGATGGTCGAGATGGCGCCCGCTTGTTGCCGCGGCGGCTTGGCGGGCGGCATGTCAGGCAGACGAACTGATGCTCACGGCGGGCCTGCTGCCCGCCGGTGACGACCCCCCGGTCGCTTCGCTCCTGCCCGCCGGCACCGCCTCGTAGTCGCCGAACCGAAAGTCACGCATCTGTCGAAGATACTGTGTGGCGAAGCCCGGGTACATCGAGGCGTTGAATCCGTCGGCAGTCAGGTACCAGCTGCTGCACCCGCTCATCCACGTCGTCTTGGTCAAACGCTTCTGAAGCTGCTCGTTGTGGCGTCGCTGAACGTCGGCTCGGACGTCGAGGTAGCGCAGGTTCTCGCGCAGGATGGTGGTGATTCCCGCGACGGCGTAGTCGAGCTGGCCCTCGACGAACACCAGCAGCGAATTGTGCCCCGGCCCGGAATTGGGACCCGTCATGAAGTACAGGTTCGGGTAGCCGCTGGCGTTGATGCTCTTGTACGCCTGGGCTCCGCGGGTCCACTCGTCGGCAAGCGATCGGCCGCCCAGCCCGGTCACCTCGTACGGCGGACCGGTGAGGTGCACGTCGTACCCCGTCGCGAACACGACGCAGTCCAGGTGATGCTCGATGCCGTCGCCGGTGCGGATGCCCACGGGGCTCATGGTGGCGATCGGCCAGTCGATCAGCTTGCAGTTGTCGCGTTGCAGGGCGGGGTAGTAGTCGCTGGACACCAGCATGCGCTTGCAGCCGGGGGTGAAGTCCGGCGTCAGCTGCCTACGCAGCCACGGATCCTTGACCTGGCGGTGCAGGTGCGCCTTGCCGAGTCGGGCGACCAGTCCGCTCAGCGGTGACTTCCAGACCAATGCGGTGGCGCTGGCTTCGTGCCCCCAGAACAGCGCCTGTCGCGCTGCCCGTTGCACCGCAGGCACTTTCGCGAAGACCTCCTGCGCCCGGGCGGGGGTGGCGACGTCCAGCCGCGGGATCACCCAACCCGGCGTGCGTTGGAAGACCTTGACGAAGGCGGCCTGCTTGACCAGTTCCGGCACGATTTGCACGGCGCTGGCACCCGTCCCGATGACCGCCACCCGCTTGCCGGTGAAGTCGTAGTCGTGATCCCAGCGGGCGCTGTGGATCTTGTGGCCCTCGTAGGTGTCGATTCCGCGGACGTCGGGCCACTGGTGATCCGGCAGCGGACCGGATGCCAGCACGACCGTTCGGGCGCGGTACTCCGTGCCGGTGGTGGTCCTCACGTCCCACACCCCGGCGTCATCGTCGAAGGACAGACCGTTCACCTCGGTGCCGAAGTCGATGCGCCGCCTCAAGTCGAAGCGGTCGACCATGTCTTCGATGTGCAGCCGGATCTCCTCGGCGGGGGAGTACGCCCGCGACCAGGTGGGGTTGGCGACGAACGAGAACGAGTACAGCAGCGACGGAATGTCGCATGCCGCACCGGGATAGGTGTTGTCCCGCCAGGTGCCGCCGACGCGTTGGTCGCGCTCGACGATGACGATGTCGTCGACGCCCGCCTGGGTCAGCTTGATGGCCGCCCCGATGCCGGTGAACCCGGTGCCGACGATCAGGGTGTCGTAGACGTGCATCTCAGGCTGCCGGCTCATAGGTCAGCTCCTTGAACCAGGTGGGAATGGGGCTGAGCAAGCTGTTCGGGTAGCGGTCGGACAGCCAGACCATCGAGTTCGCCAGGTAGTGATACGGGTTGTTCGGGTTGACCACGAGCCTGGAGTGGAACTTCAGCAGCTGGTAGGTCGGGACGCGGCGGGTGAACTCGGCGCGTTCGCCCATCTTCTTGAAGCGCATCATGGCTTCGTAGAGTCGCTCGGGCTGCAGACCCATCTCGACGATGTTGTTGCGCATCCGGTTGAGCAGGGGCGCATACATCAGCATGCCGAGGATCACTCCCGGCGATGCGATGTTGCCGACGAACTGGATGGCCAGCCGGCGCGCGGTGGCGTTGCCGATCATGTTGAGCACGTCGAAGTCGACTGCGATGTGGCGGGATTCGTCGTTGTTGATCTTCTCGAAGACCTGGTGGCAGACCGGATCGTGGACCTCTTCGAGTAGGAACTTGAGCAGCGCACCGTCCAGCGCCACTTCCAGCATCGGGATGACGGTCCCCAGAATCGACAGCGACATGTCGTCGGAGTACTTGTCCAGCCACTGAATGGCCAACCGAATGTTGATGTTCGGCTCCGGCATCTCACCGTCTTCGAGCATGCCCCACCGCTTCATCAGGGCGAGTTCGGCGTTGGCGTGCCGCTGCTCCTCGGCGTGGAAGTACCGGTAGATCTCGGCCAGGACGGGCGTCGGCGCCTTCTTGGCCAGCGCGGCGAACCCGCGTGCACCCACGTTCTCGATCCAGCACAGGTCGGCCATGAACGCCTTGAGCTTCGGCCGGAACTCGTCGCTGATGGTCTCGGCTCCCGGTGCGTCCCAGTCGATGTCGGCCAGCGCCCACTGCCGGTCCTTGATCTTCGCCAGCATTGCATCCATGTCGATTGCCACGGTGGTCTCCTAAGTGGTCGCGCGATTGGTCAGTCCGACGGCACGGGTGTACACCGTCGGTGTGAATCGTTTGATGCCCCAGCCGATTCGGGCGTCCGGCTGCGGCATGCAGTAGAGTCCGCCGCGGTCGTTGGTGTCCAGGCACGCCCGGACGACGCGCTCGGGGGAGAAGCCGGTCCAGCGCATCAGCTTGTCGGCCAACTGCGTCGACTGCGCCGAGATCCGGCCCGCCTGCACGATGTTGGTCTTGACGAACGTCGGGCACAGCACCGTCACGTTGATTCCGGTGCCGGACAACTCGGCGGCCAGGGTCTCCGAAAGCGACAGCACGCCGGCCTTGCTGACGTTGTAGGCGGCCATGCCGGGCGCCGCGCCGAACGCGGCGGCCGATCCGACGTTGACGATCCCAGCGGGCCGGCCAGCCTCCCGCAGGATCGGGGTGAACACCTGGCAGCCGTGGATCGGGCCCCACAGGTTGATGCCGAGAACCCACTTCCAGTCGTCCATCTCGATGTCGCCGACGGCGGCACCGCCCGCCCCCACGCCGGCATTGTTGACCACCAGTGTCGGCGGACCGCCGTGCCAGGACCGGGCCACCTCGGCCAGCTGGCGGACGTCGTCGAGCCGAGAGACGTCGCAACGGACCGAGGTGGCCTGCCCACCGGCGGCGACGATGGCGTCGGCCGTGGCGCGCGACGACCCCTCGTCGACGTCGCTGCACACGATCCGGCCGCCGCGACGGGCGAGTTCGGTGGCGAACGCGGCGCCGATGCCGCTGCCCGCTCCGGTGATGACGGCCGCCGCCCCGTGGCTGCGCTTGGGGGAGGAGCCGAAGACGTTCACCCGGCCACCCGGCTGATCACATTGCCGCGCAACGACTCTCCGATGAACGCCGCCACCTCCCGCATGGCGGGTGCCGCCTCGGGGGTCAGCCTCGGTAGTGCTTGGAAGACGTGTACCTGATCGGGCCAGACCTGTAGCTCGCAGTCACCACCCGCGGCGGTGATGTCGGCCGCCAATCGCCGAGAGTCGGCGACGAGCATCTCGCCCCCGCCGGCTTGGACCAGCGTTGGCGGCATCCGCCGCCCGCCCGCGACGTCGAGTGTGAGTCGGGGGTGTGTGAGGTCCGTTCCGGCGCAATACAATCCGACGAGCTTCGCGGCGTCGGCGGCGCGGATCGCGGGATCTCGCCGCAGTTCTTCCCTCATTCTCGCCAGCCCGAAAGTCAGATCGAGCAGCGGGGAGAACAGGGCGAGGCCGGCCGGATGCGCGACGTCGGGCTGCAGCAACAGGTCGACGGCGAGATGCCCGCCTGCCGAATCGCCGGCGATGACGACCCGGTCTGGCGCGAAGCCCTGCGCGGTGCACAGCCAGTCCCATCCGGACCGGGCGTCGACGGCGGCAGCGGGAAAGCGATGCCGAGGGGCAAGGCGGTAGTCGAGGCAGAACACCGGGAGCCCGGTCAGTCGGGACAGCCAGGCCGTCAGCCTGCGGTGGGTGCGGGGTGAGCAGAGCGCGAAGCCGCTGCCGTGCAGGAAGTAGACGCACCCGGTGGCGGCTGTGGTCGTCACCCCGGCGCCTCGCACCCATTCGCCGACGACGCGGCGGCCGTCGGGCAGGCGGACGTCGACCTCCTCGACGTCGGTGCCGGCCAGCGAGGGACCGAAGGAGTCCATGATCCGCTCGACGATCCGCCGGGACGTCCACAAGCCCCACGCCCGTTCGGGCGGTAGTACCGCGCTGATCTGTCGCAGCGTCAGGCCACTCACCGCAGCCGCGGCGCGCGATCGCTGGGAACCCCGGGTCGGCATCGTGTTGGTCGTCACAACCCGAAGTACAACAGCGATTGGTGACATTTGTCAATGTCACCATTTGTGCGTGGGAAATCCCGCTCACAGCGGTGACGGGGCTAGCGGTTAGCGCGCTGGGTCGCCGCGCCAGTGAAAGCTGTTGACGTATTTGCCCATGTCAAGGGCGATTTGCAGATTCGCGGCCGACGGCTTTCCCGACCCGAAGTCGGGGCCGAACGCGTGGTACGGCCCCACGGCACCGGCCACCAAGGCGAGGTCGTTCTTCACGGCCACCATGACGACCACCCGCATTCGGGTGTAACTCGCGTTCGAGCCCTGCGGCCAACAATCGGCGACCAGGCCGTAGCCCGGTTGGTACCCGACCATCGCGTTGGGAATCTCGTAGGCCATCTTCGTGTCGGGGAAGGTCGCCTTGACCAGCTGATCGGCGATCTGCTTCGGGGTGCGGCCGGCGGCTGGCTCGCTGAACAACCGCATGGTGCCGCCGTCGCCGGCCAGGAGGTCTGCGGTGACGCCGCGATCACCGGCGGTGACGTTGTAGGCCGTGCCCTCCGCCGGGTAGGCGACCGAGAACGCCCCGTCCGGCGCGACGAAGCGTGGATTGATCGTGACCGGTAGTCCCATCGGCGGCCGCCCACAATCGGGTGGACAGACGTACCGGGGCGACGGCTTCTCCAACGCGCCCGACATGGCGACCAGGCCGGCGGCGACCAGACCGATGGCGGCCACCCACACGACGAGGAGCCGACGGTGGGAGGTCTTGCGCAGCGCCGGTGCGGTGTACGTGCCCGCGTGCGTCGAGTAGCCCTGGACGATCGTCGTCACGCGTCGTCCGCCCGCGGCTCGGTCTCGACGTCGACCCGGACCGGTCGGATCTCACGGCGGGCTTGCCGCGACGATCGTGAGGACGCCCTGGTGGCCGCGCCGCAGGCGACGCAGAAGGCCATGTCGGGAACGACGTGCCCACAGTGCTGGCACAGCAACGGTTGGTCGGAGAGGATCTCGTCGTGGGCCTCGTGCAGCAGCGCCAGATGCAGCCCGACCCGCAACGCGAGCACCGCGGCCGCCGCTACGGCGAGATGCAATGTCAATTGCAGCAATTGGGGCATCCTGGCCACGTCGACCAGGCCGAGGCCGGCGTAGAGCACCAGAACCACCAATGCGAACACGGCGACGACCAGTCGGACGTAGTTGCGGTGCTGGTGCTTCTTGTTCTCGGGGCGGGTGAACCACAGCACCGTGCCGATCAGACCGCCGACGGCCGCCGCGGTCAGCGGCACGGCCACCCCACGGATACCGGCCTCGACGATCAATCCGTTCATCGGCCGTGATTTGGCGATCATGCCGCCTGCGAATTGCGGTGACAGCCGGGTCATCTGGGCCGCAGCGGTGAACATCAGGGCGCCGAGTGCGCCAATGGCGAAGCCGTCGAGGGCTTCTCGCTGACCGGGTCGCACCAATCTCACCACCAGGACGGGGACGAGCATCAGCACCACCCCGCCGATGGGGACGCCCAGCCCGTCGCGCAGGATGCGGGATCCGGCGATGCCCATCCCCAGCCCGACGTCGTAGGCCTGCGCGACGACGGCGCCCGTCAAGAGCACCCATCCGACGCCGAGTCCGATGCCCAATCCCGCCGTGGCCACCAGGGTTCCGGTGGGGACGTCGTCGTAGACGTCGGACTCCTGTAGGTAGATCAGGAACAGCAGGGGCAAACCCAGTGCGGCGACGGTGATCAACGCCGCGGGTAGCCGGAACAGGCTGGTGGCCACCAGGGTGGCCAGGATCACCAGGAGGCCGACGAGGAACGGCATGCGCGAACTGGGGGACAAGTGCGGGAACAGCGAGCTGACGATGTTGGGTCGGAAGAGGTGTTCTCCGGGAGAGGCGCTGTACGCGGTGGCGCGTAACCATCCCGGCCCGTCGGCGCGGTGCTCGCTGAGGGGAATGCCGCACAGACCGCAGTACTCGCCTTCGGGCACCTCGGTCTTGCACACCCTGCATTCGACCATTCCCGGGGTAGGGCCGTCGGTGTCCGGTTCGGTACTCATTGGGCGATCACCTGAATTGTCAGCAGATTCCTGGCGAGGTTGTCGACGTCGGGGGTGCCGAGTCCGCTGACCAGGTCGTAACCTGGCCCTGCGGTGTCGACGGCGTTGCCGCCCAACGTCACGTCGCGGAAGGCGGGCAGCGGCGCGCCTTGCGCGATGCGGTAGAGCAGGGGGTTGATGTCGCCGATCTCGCGACCGCCGTTCTCCTTCAAGAACTGAGTCATCACCGCGGTCAGCCCCGCCCAGATGGGTGCCGACTGCGAGGTGCCACCGCCGACGACGTTGTCGCCGTTGAGCACGATCTTCACCCCGGTGAACGGGTCGGCGACGGCGGAGATGTCGGGGGTCAGGCGCATGCCCGTATTGCGGTCGGCCGGAATCTGTCCCGACGCGACCTGCTGCCACGGGGGCCGGCCGAAGAGCGTCGACACGCCCCCGCCGGTGCCCTGGGAGAGCGGAACGTCGAACCAGGCCTGCTCGGCGAGCCACCTGCCCTCGGCGTCGGTGGACAGCGTGGTGCCGCCCACGCTGGTCATCTCGGGAAGGGACGCAATGGAATCCAGCCCGACGTCGGCCGGTCCCGGCGGCGAGTCCCAGTCGTCACCGCCCTTGCACTCCAGCCCGGCGAGGTCGCCGCTGGCGTTGAACGCCGTGGTGCCGTTCTCGTGGGCGTCGGCGAGCGCTGAGCGCACCGGCTCCAAATCCGCTGCGGTGAGCAGCTTGTCGCAACCCCAGCCGATCGAGAGGCTCCAAATCGAACCGGGGAACCGCTCGTTGGTGTCCTCGAGCATCTGCCCGATCTTCTGGAACGCGCCGTCGCCCTCGACGGTCGGTCGCGCGTTGACGACGACCAGCTTGGCATCGGGCGCAATCGCATGGGCGACTTCGAGATCCATCGTGGTCTCGCCGTACGGCTCCTTCAGCTGGTCGCCGACGACGGTCGGGGTGAACCGCGGAAGGCCGTTGAGGTCGGCGAAGGTGTCGAGGTCGGACTGGGCGAAGCCGTTGAACGCGAAGATCACGATCGTGGTGCCCTTGCCCGTGAATCCGCTGCGTGCCAAGCCCGCCGCGTTGTAGGTGTTCAGCAGGGCGGTGGGCGTCAGTCCGCGGTCGGGTACGTCGAGCGGCAGGATGTCCGGCCGCGATTCGTGATGCGGTGTGTAACTGAGGATTCGGCCGAGCTGCTGCACTTCGGCCCGTAGCGGAGTCGGCACCTCTGGCTGCTGCGGTGAGGCGTAGAACTCCTGACCGCGCTGGCCGCGGTAGTCGTGAACCTCGACGGCGAGTGCATCTGCCACGCGGTCGGGGGCGCCCTCGACGACGGCCCAGCCGTCGCTGGTGCGCCACTGCACGGTGAGGCCGTGCTGCCTCGCCCAGCCGATCAGCGCGTCGGGGCGACGGTCGTCGCGCAACATCGCGGTGAGTTGGACGTGATCGCCGCGGGCCGGTCCCAGATCGGTCGACGCGGCCAACAACGAGGCGAAGGGTCCGTCGATCACGTTGGACCGCTCGGTGCTCGGCGTGATTCGAAGATCAGAGGCCAGCGCAAGGACCGCCAGCATGATGACGGGCAGCAGCCATGGCCAGGCGTTCGAGCGCCTGGTCCGTGGTGCTGTCAGAGTCGGTGACGGCATGGCGTCGTCGGACGGTCCTGCGCCGGGTTCGCGAACGGGCGGGATGTCAGTTGTCGCCGGGGATCGCCGTCGGAGCGGGCGGCGCCTTGACCGGAGGCGTGAACAGGTTGCCACCCGTGGGGTTGATCGACTTCTCGGTGGGTGTCACCGAGGGGGCCGACGACGACGACGGCGCGGTGGTCGTCGTCGGGGTGGTGGTCTCGGGGGCCTTGTCCGAACTGCCGCCGCACGCTGCCGTCAGGCCGACCATCGCGACGACGGCGGCACCTCCTGCGTAGGCCGCGACACGGCGAGCCAGGCGATGTGACCTCATGATGCCGTCCTTACTGATCCCCGAATTGCCAACGCTTGTCCTTCGGCGAATCGCGAGGCGATTCCGCACGGTCCCTGGTGCTGGACGCGCGCACCAGTCCCATTCCGAAGCGGGTTCCGGTGACCAAACTCTAGCCGACCTGGAGAACGGCCACCCGGGTATTTCACTGGAGGCGTACAGCGTCCAGCCGGTGAGTCCGACCCGCTTGACGGTGTCGGTGGGTGAGTGTTTACTCGTTCAATCGAACATATTTTCGAATGAAGGATCGAGTCGGATGGTGCGCAAGGTGTTCTCGTGGCAGTCGTGATGGATGTGACTCAGGCCGGGAAAAGCCGCGCTGAGCAGGTGGAACACCTTCGACGCAAGATGGCCGAGGTGTCCGGAAGGGCGTCGACCTCGGCGGGTCCGACGCACCGCGGATCCATGCCGTCGCGTACCTCGATTCCGGCTTCAGAAAATTTGCTACCGGTACCGGAATCGTTGTCCGAACTGCTGCCGGACTCGTTGCCGCGTGGCTCGGTGGCGGTGCTGTCGGGAGCCCGGTCGTTGCCCCTCAGATTGGTGGCTGCGGTGACGGCGGCGGGTGGGCACGCGGCGATCGTGGGTCAGCCCGGGGTAGGTCTGCTTGCTGCCGTCGAGATGGGTGCCGATCTGAGCAGGCTCGCGGTGATCCCCGATCCCGGCGCCGATCCGGTGGAAGTGGCCGCGGTGTTGATGGACGGGCTGGATCTGGTGGTGCTCGGCCTTGGCGGACGGTCGGTCGCGCCGACGAGGGCCCGCGCGGTGACGGCAAGGGCTCGGCAGAAGGGCTGCACCCTTTTGGTCGTCGACGGTGACTGGCACGGCGCCTCGGCCCGACTGGAGTCGCGGGTCTGTGGCTTCGAGGTGACGGGCGCGGGCGCCGGTGCTCCCACCCCGGGATGCGGACGGATAAGCCGGGTACGGCTGGCCACCAGGGCCTCCGGCCGTTCCGTCGGTCTCGCTCGAGTAGTGGGCGGATGACGTGCCAGGCCGAGTGCTGGCCATCTGGTGCATGGACTGGCCTGCGGTGGCGGCGGCGGCCGCGGCGGGTCTACCGGCGACCGATCCCGTCGTGGTCACACTGGCCAATCGCGTGGTGGCGTGTTCGGCGTCGGCTCGTGCGGCCGGTGTGCGCAGGGGTCTGCGTCGCAGGGAGGCTCAGGCGCGCTGCCCAAGTGTCCACGTAGCCACCGCCGATCCCGGCCGTGACGCCAGGCACTTCGAAGGTGTGACGGCGGCCGTCGACGAGGTCGTGCCACGCGCTGAGGTGTTGCGGCCGGGCCTGCTGGTGTTGTCGGTGCGGGGCGCGGCCCGCTACTTCGGGTCGGAGCAGTCGGCCTCGGAGCGGTTGGTGGACGCGGTCGCCGCGGCGGGCGCGGAGTGTCAGGTCGGCATCGCCGACCAGTTGGCCACGGCGGTGTTCGCCGCTCGCGCCGGGTGCATCGTCGAACCCGGTGGGGACGCGGCCTTTCTGGCCGCCCTGTCGATCCGGCAGCTGGCCACCGAACCGAGTCTGTCGGCACCCGGCCGGGACGATTTGGCCGACCTGTTGTGGCGCATGGGAATTCGAAGCATCGGGCAGTTCGCCGAACTGTCGCGCACCGACGTGGCATCCCGGTTCGGGGCCGATGCGATATCCGCTCACCGGTTCGCCAGGGGGGAGTCGGCGCGCGGACCGTCGGGTCGGGATACACCACCGGAGCTCGACGCGGTCATGGACTGCGATCCCCCCGTGGACCGGGTCGACGCCGCGGCGTTCGCCGGCCGGTCGCTGGCCGGCGAACTGCATCGCAGCCTGGAGGCGGCGGGGGTCGGCTGTACGCGGTTGGCGATCCATGCGGTCACCGCCAACGGTGAGGAGATGCACCGTGTCTGGCGGTGCGCCGAACCGCTGACCGAGGACGCCACGGCCGACCGGGTGCGCTGGCAACTCGACGGCTGGTTGAACCGCCGCCGCGAGGGCCGCCCCGCAGGGCTCGGCGGTCCGATCGTCACGCTGCGGCTTCGGCCGGTGGAAGTGGTGTCGGCCTCGGCGTTGCAGCTGCCGCTGTGGGGTTCCTCCGGTGACGACGACCGGTTGCGGGCACGTCGGGCATTGATACGCGTTCAGGGGCTGCTCGGGCCGGAGTCGGTGCAGGTGCCGGTGCTCAGCGGTGGTCGTGGGCCAGCCGAGCGCATCACCTTCACGCCGTTGGGCGACGAACCCGTTCCTCGGGCCGACCCCGGCCAGCCCTGGCCGGGTCAGCTCCCCGAACCGTCGCCTGCCGTGCTGCTCGACGATCCGGTGGAACTCCTCGACGCCGAGGGCAATCCGGTCCGGGTGACGGGGCGGGGATTGTTCTCGGCGGACCCGGTGCGGCTGGCCGGGGACGGCAGGTCGGGGCGATTGCGGTGGTGGGCAGGCCCATGGCCGGTCGACGAAAGGTGGTGGGACCCGCAGGAGTCGGGGAAGGCGGGGCGCACGGCGCGAGTGCAGGTGCTGATCGAGGAGCCGGGCGGTCGAGGAGACGTCCCGGACCGCGCGATGCTGCTGTGCTACCGGCAGCGGCAGTGGTTCTTGGAGGGGGTCTATGAATAGCGGGGCGTACGCAATCGTCACCCCAACGTGGCGGCGAAGGGGCCCACCCGCGCGATGAACCGGTCGAAGAAGGCCTCCGGGTCGACTTGAACGCCGATGTGCGCGTTGGGGTATCGGCCCCAGTGCCCACGCCAGTCGGCCACCGTCATCCCGCGGGTCAGGGTGCCCGTCAGTTCGACGTCGACGGTCGCCTGCCGGTATGCGACGAGGTCGGGGTCCAGTGCCACCGCGGCGGCGAGCGGATCGTGCAGGTGGGCCAGGTAGCCCTCGCCCTGGTCGAAGTGGAACTCGAAGTAGAAGCGCATCGCGTCCTCGAGAACGCGAATCAGCGGATTGGCGGCCGCCGATCGGGTGCCTCGGTCGTCGAGCACGCTCATCGGGCTGGTGGCGGACCCGGCGGCCGCCGCCAGCCGGCTGAGGATCGCAGGTGTCATGGCGGCGTGTTCGGTCAGGTTGAGCCCCAACACGATTGGCAGGTGTGTCGGCTTGTCCAAGCCCCACGCCGCGCCCCACACGGTGAAGACCTCCGAGCCTGACTCGGGGTCGACGCTGATGTTCCATTCGGCCACCGGCGTGGTGTTGCCGCGGTAGTCGAACGCGCCGCCCATGATGACGAGCCGCCGCAGCAACCTGGGCAGGTTCGGTTCGATGCGCATGGCGAGCGCCAGGTTGGTCAACGGTCCGGTGACCAACCCTATGAGCTCTCCCGGGTATTCGCGGGCCGCACGCACCCAGGCCGTGGCCGCGTCGTAGTCGGTCAGTCGACCGTCGCAAGCGGGCAGTTGCGCGTAGCCGAGCCCCTCCGGGCCGTGGGTGTCCTCGGCCGTGCGCAAGGGGGTCGCCAGCGGACGGTCGGCACCCTTGGACACCGGGATGTCACCGGCACCGCAGAGTGCGAGAAGCCCAAGGTTGTTGACACAGACCTGGTCGACGGGCACGTTGCCTGCGGTCGAGGCGATGCCGACGATCTCGGCGTCGGCGCTGCCGAGCAGGTAGGCGAGCGCCATGGCGTCGTCCACGCCCGTGTCCACGTCGGCGAAGACGGGCAATCGCGTCGTCGCGTCCGCGTCCGTCTTCACGACTTCTGTCACATCGTCAACATTAGGGTGGGGCCGTCACCAGTGCACACCAGGTACCAGTCGGACCGCCCGCTTGACGGGTCCCGGCGTTCGGAGGTTCATCAGGCCCGGCCCCAGCACGCGGACGGGCCGTCTCGGCCGTCGCGTCGGCTGGTGCTCTGCCGGCGCCGCGACGCCTCGGGCCGCCGGCGAATCCGGATAGCCGAGATACAGCTGGTGCATGATCCGGCGGGACAGGCCGGGGGCGAAGTAGTGGCCGATGTCGGACAGTGTGCCGAGCGGGGTGTCGATCCTGGCGGGTTTGTCCACCAGTCCGCGGACCACCATCGCGGCCGCGTGGTCCGCGGTGATGGCGGGCATCGGGTTGAGCTTGCTCGAGGGGGCGATCATCGGTGTCTTGACTAACGGCATGTGGATGTTGGTGAAGGTGATGTGGTCGGAAAGTGTCTCGGTGCCAACCACTTCGGCGAAGGCGTCGAGCGCGGCCTTGCTCGGGACGTACGCGCTGTACTTCGGGCTGTTGGCCTGCACGCCCGCGCTCGAGACGTTCACCACGTGCCCGAACCGTCGTTCGCGCCAATGCGGCAGCAGCGCCAGCACCATCCGCACCGAGCCGAAGTAGTTGACCGCCATCACGCGTTCGTAGTCGTGCAACCGGTCGGTGGAGGCCGACACCGACCGCCGGATGGAACGGCCCGCGTTGTTGACCAGGTAGTCGACGTGACCGAACTGACCGAGGATGTCCTTCACGGTGTGGTCCACCGACGCCGAATCGGTGACGTCGCACGTGAATGCGTGTGCGTCACCGCCGGATTCGCGGATTTCGGCGACCAGGTCGTCGAGCGCTTCGGCATTGCGCGCCAAGGCGAACACCCGCGCCCCGCGTTCGGCCACGGCGATGGCCGAGGCTCGGCCGATGCCGCTAGATGCACCCGTGATCACGACGTGGCGGCCGACCAGCGCGCCCGCGGGATCGTCGCGGCGGGCGCGGTCGGGGTCCAGGTGTTCGGCCCAGTAGCGCCACAGCAGCGGGGCGTAGGAGGCGAACTCGGGAACCCGTATTCCGCTGCCCTGCAACGCGTCTACGGCGTTGTCGGAGGTAAGGGTCGGGGCGAGGTCGACGACGTCGAGGACTTCCGCTGGGATGCCCAGCTGGGTCGCCGCCATGTTGCGCAGGATCTTGGCCCGTCCGGTGGCGGTGAGGAACGGCGTCGCCAGCGACCCAGGCAGCGAACCGCGAAGTTCCGGCAGGTGGGCCTCCTTGGACACGCCGCGGTAGATGTGTTTGAGCCCAATGGATTTCGGTGCCGTCAGGTGAAACGTCTGTCCGTCGCGGTCGGGGAGGTGCATGATCTCGGCCACCGCGTCGACGACGTAGTCCACGGGGACGACGTTGGTGCGGCCGGTGTCGGGCAGCACGATCGGTGTGTACTTCGGCAGCATCGCCAGTTTCGCCAGCAGCCCGAAGAAGTAGTACGGACCGTCGACCTTGTCCATCTCGCCGGTGCGGGAGTCGCCGACGACGACGGCGGGCCGGTAGACCCGGTATCGCAAACCTGGGGCGGCGCGCACCAGCATCTCGGCTTCGAACTTCGTCTGGTGGTACGGCGTCTGCAGATCCTGTGCGACGTCGAAGTCGTCCTCGGTGTACTCGCCGCGGAACGTACCGGCCACCGCGATCGACGACACGTGCTGAAGGGTGGCGCCCACCCGCAACGCCAGGTCGACCACTGCCTTCGTGCCGTCGACGTTGGCGGCGCGTTGAGCCTCGTCGTCGGCCGTCACGTCGTAGACGGCCCCGCAGTGCACCACGTGGTCGACGGTTCCGAGTTCGGTGACGGCCGCCTCGGTGAGCCCCAGGTTGGCCGACGAGAGATCCCCGACCAGCGGTTTCACGCGGTCGCCCCACTCCGTGGCGAGCCGCTCGAAGCGCGACAGCGACTCCCGGCGGACCAGCACCCAGACCTCGCCGTCGTCGTTCCTGGCCAGAATCGCGGACACGAGGCGGCGGCCAATGAACCCGGTACCGCCGGTAACGACATAGCGCATGCGAGTCATGGTCACCCCTGCTTCGGCAAAGGTCAACCCTCGGTGGGCGGTCCGGAACCGTCGCGATATCGTCCGACTGAGCCGCCGCCACCGCCTTCAAGGGAGCAGAGCATGCCGATCAACCCCGACGCCATCGGTGCCACCACCGCGCCGCAACCGTTCGAGTGGACCGAGCGCGACACGCTGCTCTACGCCCTCGGCGTCGGCGCAGGCGTCAACGATCTGGCGTTCACCACCGAGAACAGCCACGACATCCAGCAGCAAGTGCTGCCGACCTACGCCGTCATCGCCTGCCCGGCGTGGGGCGCGGCCGCCGAGGTGGGCTCGTTCAACTGGGCCATGCTGCTGCACGGTTCGCAGCAGATTCGCCTGTACGAGCCGTTGCCGACGTCGGGGAAGCTCGACGTGACCTCCGAGGTCGTCGACGTTCAGGACAAGGGCGAGGGCAAGAACGCCATCCTGGTGCTCAAGGGCACCGGCACCCATCCGGAGACGGGGAAGGTCGTGGCGGAGACGATTTCGACGGCCGTCATCCGCGGCGAGGGCGGTTTCGGTGGTCAGCCCGGCGAGCGCCCCGTCGCACCGCAAATCCCGGATCGCGAGCCGGACGCCAAGGTCGCACTCCCCACGACCGAGGATCAGCCGCTGATCTACCGGCTGTCAGGGGACCGCAATCCGCTGCACAGCGATCCGTGGTTCGCGCAGAACCTCGCGGGCTTCCCGAAGCCAATCCTGCACGGGCTGTGCACCTATGGGGTCGCAGGCCGGGTGCTGGTTGCCGAACTCGGGGGTAACGACGCCACCAAGATCACCGCCGTCGGCGCACGGTTCACCTCGCCGGTGTTCCCCGGCGAGACGCTGACGACGTCGGTGTGGCGCACCGAACCCGGGCATGCGGTGTTCCGCACCGAGGCCGCCGGGGTCGACGGCTCGAACGCGCGCGTGGTCCTCGACGACGGCACCGCCGAGTACCTGGACTGACGGGGCCTCAGCGCCGCGGCAGGACGTTCGACGCGCGGTAGCGCTCCACCTTGTCGGCGAAGCTGTCCACGGTCGAGCGGAAACCCAGGAAGCCGGCCATGCGACTCTTCGTCATGTCGGTCAGGCACTCGATGTTGCGGCCCAGGTCACCGTCGGTGTGCCACCACGACGCCAGCCGGTCGACGTCGGCTTCGGCGAGGTGGTGCCGCTCGGCGATGGTGCGCCAAATCGCCGCTGCCTCGCCCATTCTGTCGTCGAGCGGGCGCGGTGATCCCTCGAATCCGACGGGCTCGACACCGAACACGTCGGCGATCTGAGGCCACAGCCAGCGCCACCGGAAGACGTCACCGTTGACGATGTTGAACGCCTCGTCGCGGCCCTGCGGATCGGTGGCCGCCCAGATCATCTGCTCGGCGACGAGGTCGGAGTCGGAGACGTCCGTCAGGCCGTTCCATTGTGTTTCGGAGCCGGGAAACACGAAGGGAGCGTTGGTCTCTCGGCAGATCTCGGCGTACACGCTCAACGTGAGCGCCATGTTCATCGCGTTTCCGGTGGCGTACCCGAAGATGCTGTGCGCGCGGTGCACACTCCAGCCGAATCCGTGTGTGGCTGCGGCGGCGAATAATTCGTCTTCCTGCGCGTAATAGAAGTTCGGGCTGTCCAGTCGTTCTTCGTATTCGTGGAACGGGGTGTCGGGCATGTCGCCGGTGGCGTAGCTGTCGAACGGCCCGAGGTAGTGCTTCAGGCCCGTCATCAGTGCGGCGTGCCGGACCGAACCCTTCGGCCCGGTGGCCGCGAGGACGTTGCGGACCGTCGCGCTGTTGACCTCGATGTTCTCGGCTTCGGTGTCCTTCTTCATCCACGCGGTGACGAAGACCAGTTCCGGATCGACACCGGAGAGCGCCTCGTCCAACGCAGCTGGGTCCAGCAGGTCGGCGGCAACGGGCGTCATCCCGTCCACCGGGCTACCCCCGCTGCGCGACAAACCGTACGTCTGCCAGCCGGCGGCGACGAGTTGGGTGCCGAGGGCTTGTCCGACGATGCCCGTCGCTCCGACGACGAGGGCGACTCCCTGCTTGTTTTCGGTCACGCGTCCATGCTGTCACGGTGTGAGGTCGACCAACCCCTGGCGGGGGGCCGCCACCATCGAACCGTCACCAGGTCTGTTCGGCCGCCCGCGCCAGGATCTCGTTGACGACGCCCCGACGGGCGACGAGGGCTGGCACGATCACGAGCGCTCGGGCCATGATGGTCGGCATGGCCGACGACTCCAAACCCCCGTTCCCGCCCTTCGATCTGGAGAGTGCCCTCGTCAAGGTCCAGGCGGCCGAGGACGCCTGGAACACCCGCGATCCACACCGGGTGAGCCTTGCCTACACCGAGGATTCGCAGTGGCGCAATCGCGACCAGTTCGTCACGGGCCGCGCCGCGATCGTCGACTTCCTGACGGCCAAGTGGGAGCGTGAGCTGGACTACGCGCTCCGCAAGGGCCTGTGGAGCTTCGCCGGGAACCGGATCGCGGTGCGCTTCCAGTACGAGTGCCGCGACGCCGGTGGCCAGTGGTACCGCAGCTACGGCAACGAACTCTGGGAGTTCGACGACAACGGTCTGATGCGTCGCCGGGAGGCGAGCATCAACGACGTCGCGATCGACGAAGGCGACCGGCGCATCTTCGGTCCGCGGCCGGAATCCGAGCGGGGACAGGACTTTCCGTTGCGCTAGCCGCTGCCGTACATCTTGGCGATGTCGGGGGAGTCCAACCACTTGGAGTACGTCGGCGACTGCGGCCAACCCTGCGGTGAATCCTGCCATTCCTCCTGGCGGCCCCACGGCAACAGGTCGATCAGCGCGAAGCTGTGGCTGAGCTGCTCGGTGCCGCGGCCGTCGGTGTGCCACGTGCGGTAGACGGTGTCCCCGTCGCGGAGAAAGACGTTGACGGCGAAGCCGGTGCCGGGTGCCGCCCCGACGTCGGCGCCGAAGCTGCTCTCCGACGACGAGTACCAGTCCATCTTGTTGCCGACCCTGGCCTTGTAGGCAAGGGCCTCCTCGATGGGCCCGTTCGTGACGATGACGAACCGGGCGTCGTAGGCTGCCAGGAACTCGAGCCGGGTGAACTGCGACGTGAAGCCGGTGCAGCCGCCGCACTGCCACTCCGCGCCGTCGGTCCACATGTGGTTGTAGACGATGAGCTGACGCCTGCCGTCGAACACGTCGGCCAGCGCGACGGGTCCGTCGGGGCCGGTCAACGTGTACTCCGGCATCTCGACCATCGGCAGCCGACGGCGCTGCGCGGCGATGGCGTCGAGTTCGCGGGTCGCGGCCTTCTCCCTGGCATGCAGCTCGTCGAGTGCGGTGCGCCAGGTGTCCTGGTCGACGACCGGGGGCGTGGCGGGTGTCATCAGGGTCTCCTCGTCTGTAGTCCTGCTGGGTAGACCGGCGGTGCGGCGATTATTAATCGTCGTGTCGGAGGTCGTCATCTCCGACGTCGGTGAGGAGTGGGTGATGAGCGGGTGACGGGCAAGGTCGTCGTGACGAATTGGGTCACGCTCGACGGGGTGATGCAGGCGCCAGGACGGCCGGACGAGGACACCCGTGACGGGTTTACGCACGGCGGCTGGGCGGTGCCCTACAGCGACCCGATGGTCACCGCGACGATGGGCGAGCGATTGTCCGCACGCTTCGAGTGGTTGTTGGGGCGACGGAGCTACGAGGATCTGCTCGAGTCCTGGAACGCGCAGGGTGGGCCGTTCCGGGATGCGCTGAACGGAACGCGCAAGCACGTCGTGTCGGGGGACGCCGCGACGACGCTGCGGTGGCCCAACTCGGAACTGCTGCACGGCGACGTCGCCGCGGAGGTCGCGGCGCTGAAGCGGCGCTCGGACGCCAATCTGGTGATCATGGGCAGCGGCATGCTGATCCACTCGCTGGCGAAGGCCGGGGTGATCGACGAGTACGTGTTGATGGTGGCTCCGATCGTGCTTGGTGAGGGCCGTCGGTTGTTCGGCCCTGGCGTTCGGCAATCGTTGCGGCTGCTTGACTGCACGCCAGCGAGCACCGGAGCGCTGGTCGTCACGTACGCCGCCTGGTAATCGAACGGGTGTTCGACTAGATTTGCGTGATGGGCTGGAACGACGGGCCGTCGACCTGGGGCGAGATGCAGCGCGTGCTCACCAGCAAGCCGCGCCGCGCCGGGTCCCGCCTGCCCGAGCCCACCGGCGACGGTGGGGACAGCCCGGCCTGGTCCCGCAAGCGGGGGAGCTACGAGCGGCCCGACGGTCACCGGCGCACGGGCACGTCCACCCCGTATGCCGAATTGCACGCCCACTCGGCGTTCAGCTTCCTCGACGGGGCGAGCACCCCGGAGGAGCTCGTCGAGGAGGCCGCCCGGCTGAACCTGCGCGCCATCGCGCTGACCGACCACGACGGGTTGTACGGGGTGGTTCGATTCGCCGAAGCGGCAAGGGAACTCGACGTTCAGACGGTGTTCGGCGCCGAGCTGTCGCTGGGAAACGTGCCCCGCACCGAGGTGCCCGATCCGCCGGGACCGCACCTGCTGGTGCTGGCGCGCGGGCCGGAGGGATACCGGCGTCTCTCGAGGGAGCTCGCAACGGCCCACCTCGCCGGTGGGGAGAAGGGCAAGCCGCGCTACGACTTCGACGCGTTGACCGAGGCCGCCGGTGGGCATTGGCAGATCCTGACCGGGTGCCGCAAGGGGCATGTGCGGCAAGCTTTGTCGACGGGCGGACCGGCCGCCGCCGAAGCTGCGCTCGCCGACCTGGTGGACCGGTTCGGGGCCGACCGGGTGAGCGTCGAGCTCACCCACCACGGCCACCCCCTCGACGACGAGCGCAACGCCCAGCTCGCCGCCCTGGCACCGCGGTTTGGGGTGGGCGTCGTCGCCACCACGGCCG
>Ga0209051_1000729_pt1 | contig 35680 bp, 30 predicted proteins | sample AraplaCvi_mMS_r2_2_FD_184286 | JGI IMG/M metagenome (GOLD analysis project Ga0209051, IMG submission 184286) | Arabidopsis root microbial communities from North Carolina, USA - plate scrape MF_Cvi_mMS_r2 (SPAdes) (version 2) | ecosystem: Host-associated > Plants > Roots > Endosphere | place...
AGAGGAGGACTCGTACCACGTTGACACCTGCTGCCACCGTCCCGACGCGAAGAGGAACCAGATGTACCAGGTAGTGACCGAGCCCGCCGGCGACTACGACGTAGCCGTGTTGGGTGGCGGATTCGCAGGCGCCGCGGCGTCACGGCGACTGACGCAGGCGGGCCTGCGGGTGATCGTCGTCGAGGCGCGAGATCGTCTCGCCGGGCGGATGTGGTCACAGCCGGACTTCCACGACGGCCACGTCGTGGAATGGGGCGGGGCGTTCATGATCGACCGGGACACCTATCCGCTGACCTGGCGCGAGATCGACGACGCCCAGTTGCCGCTCGAGTGGGGCAGCACGGAGCCGACCCAACTCATTTGGCTCAGTGGGGGCGAGCGACGCACCGGCCCGATCCCGGTGCCGCTTGACGAGCTCGCGTCCCTGGAGCGGCTACTCGTTCGGCTCAACGAGCTGGCGAGTCGCGTCGACGCGAGCCGGCCCGCCGAGGAGCAGGACCTCTCAGAGCTCGACGTGCCGTGGCCCAAGCTGCTGGAGGGCCTGGAGCTCGGCCCACATACTCGCGACCTGTGGCGTGCGCACATCGCCACGTTGGCCGGAGACTGCTGGGACGTTCCGTCCGCACTGCCGCTGCTGTACTCGATCGCCCGCGCCGGATCGGTGGCAGGGGCGTCCTTCTTCGCCGCGCCGTACGACACCCCGATGGCTCGGACCCTCGGTCCCCAGCTGGCGAAGGGAACGGCATCGCTGTACGACGCCGTCATGTCGACCTCGACTGCCGACGTGCTCCTCGGCGCGAGCGTCCAGGCCGTCGACGACGGACCGTCGGCGGTGACCGTGTCGACGACCGCCGGCACGGTCACCGCTCGGGCAGTGTTGTGCGCCTTGCCCATTGGCGTGCTGTCGGCCGTCCGGTTCACCCCGGAACTGGCCCCCGAACTACGGGCGCTCGCAGCCGAGGGCGTCGCAGGCCAGGCCGAGAAGGTCACGGTGTTCGTCTCCCAGTGCCCAGAGCCGTTCTACGGCCACGGGATCACCCCCGACGGAGGTTTCGCCACCGCGTCGACGACGTGGCACGACGGTGACCGGGCGATCGTGGTGGGATTCACCGCCGAGCCGGGAGCGCTTGATCTGAACGACGCGGCCGCCGTCGAGGCGTCACTGCGCCACTACGTCCCCGGCATCGTGGTCGACGAGGTCGCCTGGCACGACTGGTCCAACGACCCGTTCGCCAGGGGCACGTGGAGCTATGTCCGGCCAGGCCAGACGCCGCTGCGGCCCGCCGCGCGGCAGCCCCGGGGACACCTCACCTTCGCCGGATCGGACTTCGACGCGCGTCTCGGCGTCGAGGGCGCTTTGTACACAGCGGGTTTGGCAGCCGAGGAGGTCCTCGCACTGCTCCGATAGTCGGCGGGCGCCGGATGGCAGGGTTTAGGATGAGGCTGGGTCGTGACCGTGCCCGGCTCGTAGCAGCGAAAGTTGGTTTCAACGTCCATGGCGGCACCGCAGACGTCGGACATTCTGCGCTCGGTGATCTTCACGCCGTTCGAATACGGCGGACGAACCAAAGCGATCGTGGAGAGGCTGCGCAACGCAGTAGCGCTGGACGTCTTCAAGGACGGCGACCAGCTTCCCCCGGAGCCCGAACTGGCGGCGCAGCTGGGGGTGTCGCCGGTGACGTTGCGCGACGCTCTCGCGCTGCTGCGCGAAGCCGGCCTCGTCGAAACCAAGCGCGGACGGTCGGGCGGCAGTTTCGTGCGGCGTTCCGCCTACGAACCGGTGGAACACGGTCGTGCTCAGCTGCGTGAGCTGTCCCCGGTGGATCTGCGTGATCTCTCGGATTGGCGCATCTCGGTGGCCGCTGCGGCGGCCGCGCTGGCAGCCGAACGGGCCTCGGACGAAGAGGTGGACGTCCTCCAGGTCCACGTCGACTCCTTCGCCAATGCCGCGGACGCCGCAGCAGCTCGGCGCACCGAGGGTCGCCTGGTCATCGCGCTGGCCACCGCATCTCAGTCGTTGCGGCACACCCGCGCGGCCGTCGAGTCGGTCGTGGACTACGGACCGCTGCTGTCGGTGGCCTACCAGTCGGCGGACCTGCGTGCCAGGGTGGCCGAGTGCCACGCCGCCGCGGGCGCGGCGGTCCGCGACGGGCATGCCGCCGACGCCGCCGTCGCCATCCGCGCCGCCGGATTGCTGGTCGCCGTCGAGTTGGCCAATTACGCAGCGGATCTCAGTGCGGAGGCGGCGAAGTGAGTACCAATGCCACGGCTCTCGACAAACGACTCAAGCGCTTCGCGGCGAAGGTGGCCGAACGCATCGACGGCACGGTGGCAGCGCTGCAGTCGGCCGCGCAAGAGGCGCAGACCTCCGATGGCGCTGGCGCAACCAAGCTCTCGCACTTCGTGGACGCCACGTGTCGACTGCTCGAGCAGCGCAGTGACGACGACGTTCTCGCCGGCGCCGGGTACGCCGTCGACGCGGCGGCCCAATCGTGCGCGCCCGCGATGATCTGGTGGGTCCGCCGTGGCGGCTCACTCGTCGAACGGTCGCACAGCGTCGACCCGGAGGCCGACAGCTTCTACGACTACGCAGCCATGCGATGGTTCAAGGCGGCCAGGACCGACTGCCGGCCAACGCTTTCCGGGCCGTTCATCGACACATGGGGCTCCGACGACTACACCGTCACCGTCTCGGTACCAGTCGCGGTGGACGGGCAGTCGTGGGGCGTCCTCGCCGCCGACGTCGACGTGCGCCGGTTCGTCGACGCCTTGGCGGCCGACCTGCGCGCGATGCGGGCACCGGTTGCGCTCGTCAACGAAGCGGACCGGGTCGTGGTCTCCACCGTTCCGTCCTTGAGCACCGGCCTCCCGATCCGGCCGCGCGGAACGCGGGACGACCGCGCCGTCGAAAGGCGGCGCCACCCGGTGTCGGACTACGGGTGGTCGGTCGTCGTCCTCGATTCCTAGGGCGCGATGCTCTGTTCGTAGCGGAACGTCTGATGCGGGTCGTAGGTCGCCTTGACCTCGCGCAACCGTGCCACGTTGGCGCCCCAGTAGGCAGTCGCGAAGTCGGGGTCGTCGGCGTTGGGCACGTTGACGTAGGCGCCGTTGGCGAAGGGCGCCAACGCCTTTGCGAAGTCGGCGGTCCACCGCAGACATCGAGCGGTGAGCGCCACGTCCGGCCTGGGCCCACCGCGTTCACCCCAGCCGGCACCCGGCTCGGCGTAGAACAGCGCACCGCGGTGGGCGAACGCCGAGCCGCCCGCCGGTTCGGTGCGGGTGACCGCACCTCCGAACGCGTTGGTGAAGTAGTTGCAGCCCGGCGTCGGCGCCGCCGCCATGAACGAGCCGATCAGGTCGACCGCCTCGTCGGGAAGGGGTTGAGAAACGAACTGGGAGAGGAACTTCCAGTTCGACGCCTCGTCGTCGCCAGGGACTTGGAAGCCCGCGTAGACGTCGGCCCAGTCGCCGTCGAGCATCGAGACCGCCGGGTCGCCGACGGCCAGCACGGGCTCCAGAATGCGGGCGGCCTCGGCCTCTGAACCACCTGCGAGAACGGCGATCAGCGCGATCTCACCCCGGCTGATCTCCAGCTGACTGGTCATCCGCTCGTCGGCGAACGGTGCCGACCCCTGCCAGGCGTGGAAGACCTCGCGAAGGTGAGTCAGCCCCGGCCAGTTCGCGGTGACGTAGACGGTCCGGCGCAGCGGATGCACGCGGTAGGTCAGCGACGTGACGACGCCGAAGTTGCCGTTGCCCGCGCCGCGTAGCGCCCACAGCAGATCGGGATGGTCGTCCTCGGAGACGGTGATCGCCTCGGCGCCGTCGACCCCGGACGCCACGACGACCTCGGCGGCGAGCAGATTGTCCGACGCCATGCCGAACGCGCGGGTCAACAAGCCGAACCCACCGCCGAGCGTCGCACCGACCAGGCCGACGGTCCCCTCCGTGCCGGTCGCGGTGGCGACACCCGCCGCGCCGAGCGCGGTGACGGCCTCCAGCTGGTTGAGTCCGGCTCCGACCGTTGCCGTCCCCGCGGCCTCGTCGACCGCGGCGGACTTCATCTCGCTGACGTCGATCACGATGCCGTCGTCGACGCTGCTCCAGCCCTCCAGGCTGTGGCCGCCGCTGCGCACCCGCACGGCTACCCGGTGGCGCCGAGCCCACGCCAGTGCGGTGACGACGTCGCTTGTCTCCCTGGCGAATACGATCGCCATCGGATGGTGGTCGAACAGCAGGTTCCAGCCGGCGCGTGCGGTCGGGTAGTCGTCGTCTCCGGGTCGGACGACGCGGCCGGTCAAACCCTCGATGGTCGACGTCATCGGCTGAGTATGGGGGTCGCGGGCCCGAAACGGATCGGGGATCGAATTCTCCACGTCGCCTACGGGGGTGCCACGTATCCGACGGGGCCGGACGCCAGGCACACCGACAGCGCCGAGGTGTTGGCGATCGCGATGACAGCGTTACCCGCCCCCGACAGCCGGACGAAGACGCGGTTCAGCCCGGGATGGACCTGCACCCGGGTGGCGTCGCCGTCCGACAGCGCGAAGGTCATCGACCCGTCGTTGTTGGCCAGATAGTTGATCTCGGCCGTCCACTCCGTCGGCAGCATCGGGCCGTCCAACGGCATCCGGACCGGGGCGTCGGGCTGAACGAGGTAGCCGCACTGGGGCTTTGGCCCGGGGAGGGTGTGCCGCACCCAGGTCACTTGGGCGTCGACCAACCGGCCCTTGCGGTCGAAGGTGCGCAAATCCGTGGTGCTGGTGCTGAATTCGGGCCGATCTCGGACCAGGGCGAACACGTGACCGAACAGGTTGTCGGGCCACGCGAAGCGCTGCAGGATCAGCGGGTCCACCTCTTGCTCCAACAGCGGTGCGGTGGTGGCGGCGTTGGCCGCGGAGAGGCTGGTCAACACGTTGGCGACGTAGGCCCGCGTCGGGTTGTCGCGCCACCGCGTCGTGAACGTCACGGTCGAATACACGCAGCTGACGACGAAGAGCGCGGCGCACGACACCACGACGACCGTCCGGGTCCTCGAGGCGTCCAGCCTGGCCGAGGTGACCCGGTTCGGCGCGAGGAATCCGACGGCCGCGAGCAGTGTCAGCACCACTGCAAGGTCGGGCAGGTAGCGCAGGGTCTGGGCCAGTTCGATGGCGGTGAAGCGCGACGACCGCATCAGGTAGATCGGCAGCTGGCACGCCACGACGTACGCCGCCGCGGCGAACCACAGCAGGCGGGCGTGTTTTTTGCGGGCCACCGACACCGCGATCACCGCGGCCAGCACCACCCACCCCACCACCATGACGGGCCACTGCGGCAGCGCCCACGGGGACGACGGTGCCCAGCGCTCCCACTGCCACGGGCCGCCGATCAGGCCGGGAACGATGCCGTGGGTCACCGATCGCACCAGCAGATCCCCGGTCATGGGGTAGTCCAGCGTCCAGCGTCGCTGGTCGACGACCAGCAGGTAGATCCCGACCCACGCCGCGGTCAGTGCGCCCGTGGCGATCCACAACCGAAGCCCGCCGCGCCACACGGTCTTGAGCGCGGCGCGGTCGCCGAGCACGTAGGCGAGCAGCGCGGCGACGGCGAACGCCACGAAGGGAATGACCGCAGCCTTCTCGAAGAACGTCAGCCCGAGGAAGAACACCAGGGCACCGGTGAGGGCGTATCGCTGATTCCCGGTGCGCACCAACATGATCGCGTCGGCGCAGACCCAGGCCATGGCGGCGATCATCGGCAGCGCGTTGAGCGCCGCCGCCCACCAGGCGAACGCAGGCAGGGTCAACGGGGAGAAGAGCGCGAAGGTCAGCGGGATCAGCAGCAGCGGCCGCCACCCCAGGATCACGTGCAACGCCCGCAGGATCGCCAGCGACGCCACCAGTTGCAGCACCACCAGACTGACGGCCGGGCCGATCCAGTTGAACGGCGCGACCTTGGCGATCGCGCCCGCGACGAGGAATGCGGCCGGCATGACGTGGCCGTCGTGGTCGTCGAACAGATACGCCGGGGACCACAGCGCGTGGGTGCCCGCGCGGGAGATCAGGATCAGGTCGTCCCAGTAGAAGTAGCCCTGGAACGCCAGCACGGCGCGTAGGACCAGCTGCGCAAGGATCAGCGCTACGGCGGCGTACGGCACCCAGCGCGCCCCAGGTCGCCACGCTCCCAGCCGCCGAATCACCGGAGCGACTGTACGTGTCGGTAAGGTGGCCCGGTGCGAACACTGGTCACCGGGGCAGCTGGCTTCATCGGATCAACGCTGGTAGATCGACTGCTGGCGGACGGGCATACCGTCATCGGCCTCGACGACCTCAGCTCGGGCAGCAGCACCAACATCGTCGACGCGGAACGCCACGACACCTACGAGTTCGCCAAGGCCGACATCGTCGACGCCGATCTGGTCGATCTGTTCGCCGAGACCCAGCCCGAGGTGATCTTCCACCTGGCGGCCCAGATATCGGTGAGCCGTTCGGTCACCGACGCGCAGTTCGACTCCAGCGTCAACGTCGTCGGCACGGTGCGGCTCGCGGAGGCCGCCCGCAAGACGGGGGTGCGCAAGATCGTCCACACCTCCTCCGGCGGGTCCATCTACGGAACGCCGCCGGTCTACCCGACCGACGAGAGCGTGCCGGTCGACCCGTCGTCGCCGTATGCGGCCAGCAAGGTGTGCGGCGAGGTGTACCTCAACATGTTCCGCAACCTGTACGACCTGGACTGCTCGCACATCGCGCCTGCCAACGTCTACGGGCCACGGCAGGATCCGCATGGCGAGGCCGGTGTCGTCGCGATCTTCGCCAAGGCACTGCTGGCGGGCAAGCCGACCAAGATCTTCGGTGACGGCTCCGACACTCGGGACTACGTGTTCGTCGACGACGTCGTCGACGCGTTCGTCAGGGCCAGCGGCGAGGCGGGCAGCGGCCTGCGGTTCAACGCGGGCACCGGAGTCGAGACGTCGACGCGTGCGCTGCACACCGCCGTCGCCGCCGCCGCCGGCACGCCCGACGAGCCCGAGCTGCACCCGCCCCGGATGGGCGACCTCCGGCGGTCCTGTCTGGACATCGGCCGCGCCACCGAGGTCCTCGGTTGGACTCCGAAGGTTCCGCTTGCCGAGGGCATCGACCGCACGGTGGCGTTCTTCCGCGACCAACTCGCCTGACCCCGGCGACTTCGGCGCGTTCCCGTTCGCTGAGCGAGTGTTTGCGCGCCGAAATCGCTTAGTGGGGTTCGGGGGCGCGGGCGCCTTCCAGCGCGACGGCGCGGGCCAGCTGGGCGTACCGCAGCTCCAAGTCCTTGAAGCGCATGTAGGTGCTGATGGTGGTGAACAGGAACGCGACGATCAGGGCGTACTCCAGCAGGTCGGCACCGCGGTCGACGCCGAGCCAGTTCGCCACCACGGTGGTGTCGTCGGGGCGGACGATCGCGTACACCGCCGCCAGGACGAACAGCACGTAGCCGATCTTCACCCACGCCTTGGCCTGCGCGCTGCGCCTGGACCGCAGCAGGTAGACCAAGACCCCCAGCACGGCCGCGATCAGCAGGACCTGAATCCAGTTCATCTGCGCATCCTCTTTCGCAGCAGCCCGTCGAAGATGATGTTGACGCCGTTGACCAACGGCTGACCCTTCGACATCGAATAGTCGGTGTACAGGATTTCAACGGGTTCTTCGGCCACCCGCCAACCATTTTCGACGATCAACGCGACGATCTCACTGGCGTGCGCCATCCCGCTCATCGTCAGGTTCAGCCCGTCGGCAACGGCCTTGTCGAACACCCGCAGCCCGTTGTGCGCGTCGGTGAGCCCAAGCTTGCGGCTGGCCGGGCTGAGCTTTGCGATCAGGGGGAAGACCAGGCGGCGCAGCGTCGGCATGTTGTTCGGAGTGCCGTCGGCGAAACGCGTTCCCACGACGATGTCGAGATCCTCCGTGCGGAGGCGGTTGACCATCCTGATCACGTCGGCGATGCGGTGCTGGCCGTCGGCGTCGAAGGTCGCGAACACCGCGGCACCGGGCCTGCTGCGCGCGTACTCGACACCGGTCTGAATCGCCGCGCCCTGGCCGAGGTTCACGGGGTGGCGCACGACGTGGGCCCCGGCCCGCCAGGCCTGCTCGGCGGTGTCGTCGCGGCTGCCGTCGTCGACGCACACCACGTTGTCGAAGACCAGACGAACGTCACCGACGACGTCGGAGATGACGGTCGCCTCGTTGAAGGCGGGGATGACGATCCACACGTCGCGCATGTCAATGCCGATCAAGATACCCGCTCGGTGCAGGCACCCTCGCGAGCGCAATCAGATGGACCGCGATTCCGGCCAACGGGCCGCACAGCAGTGCCACCACGGTCCGGGTCTCCAGCGTCCACGGCGCCAGCAGCAGCAGGGTCGACGCCAGCGTTGCACTGATCCAGCCGACGGCGTAGGCCCTGTGCAGCGCCGCGGCGACCGTCGCGGCACCGGTGAGCGTCAGTACCGCGATCATCACCGCCGCCGCGGTGAACCAGGCGAGCAGTGCGCCGCCCAGCTGGTAGTCGGGACCGAACGCCGTGCGCAGCAGCCACGGGCCGAGCAGCCCGGCGACGAGGACGGCCGCTCCGCCGAGCACCGCCAGCGCCGCCACCGGAACCACCAGCGACCGCAGGCGCCGGTCGCGCTGGTCGACGAAGTGTGCGATCAGGTTTCCCTGCATCGCGGTCAAGGGCACCAGCAGCGGGGCCCGGGTCAGTGTCACCGCGAGGATGACGACGCCGCCCGCCGCGCCGAGATCCGACGACGTGGCCTTCAACAGGACCGGGAATCCCATGATGAGGATCGCGCTGGCGCCTGCCGCCGCGATGGAGTGCGACGCCCCGCGCAGGAACACCGCCGTCGTGCCGGGGGTGGCGAGCCGCGCCGCGGCGCGCGACGACGGCGAGGCCAGCAGGAGCAGGAGCCACGCGATCGCACCCGCGACGGTGGCCCAGAGATACCCGACCAGACCCCAGCCGACCAGGAACGTCGTCGTCGCCACGGTCACCCGCATGGCGGCGTCGCCGACGATGAGCGACCCGTACTGCGACCAGCGGTCCACCCCGGCCAGCATGCCGAGCAGGGTCGCGTGCACGCAGAACCCGGCCACCCCCGCCGCCAGCAGCGCGACGCTCAGCGCCTGCGACTCGGTGAACACGTGCCACGACCACAGCGGTGACGTGCCGGCGATCGCCACCGCCGACACCACGCCGACGACCGCCGCGACGCGCATCGGGCTCGAGCGCGGCTCGGGCACCCGCACCAGCGCCCTGGCTTGCCTGACCTCGCGGGTGGATTCCTGGAGCAGACCGTTGGCGGCGCCTGCGAAGAGTCCGAACGCCCCCCAGAACACCGCGAACACGGAGAAGCCGGCCGGTTCGAGGTCGCGGGCCGCGAGGTAGAGCACCGCGTACCCGCAGATGGCGCTGACGACGGTGGCCGCGCCGACCCGCGCGACGCTGCTTCGGGTGACGGGTCCCTGAGTCGGGACGGCCGCGCCGTCGGTCACAGGTCGGGGACGTCCGTCGAGTAGATCCACGCCTGCCACAGGGGACGCAACGATTCGTCGGCGTAGTTGGCGGCCAAGCCGGTGAAGTCGTCGGTGACGGCGGTGGCGTGGCGGTGCCGAGTCGTCCAGTCCTGCAACAGCTTGAAGAAGTTCTCGTCGCCGATGGTGCCCCGCAACGCGTGCAGGGTGAGGGCGCCGCGCTTGTAGACGCGGTCGTCGAACATGTCGCGCGGCCCGGGGTCGGAGAGCAACAGATCCTGTGACGAGTGGCGCAGCCGGTGGTGGTAGTGGTGCGCGTGCTCGTCGGCGGTGCGGCCGCCGGACTCCTCCGACCACAGCCACTCGGCGTAGCAGGCGAAGCCCTCGTGCAGCCAGATGTCGCGCCAGCGCCGCGCGGTGACGGAGTTGCCGAACCACTGATGGGCCAACTCGTGGGCGATCAGCCGCTCCGCGCCGCGGTCACCGGCGCAGTGGTTGGCGCCGAAGATCGAAATTCCTTGTGCCTCAAGCGGAATTTCGAGGTCGTCGTCGGTGACGACGACGGTGTAGCCGTTCGACAGCGGATAGGGCCCGAACAGCTTGACGAAGAGCTTCATCATGTGGGGCTGGCGCCCGAAGTCGTGTTCGAAGTTCTTGCGCAACCGTTGCGGCAGAACGGCGTTCATCGGCACCGGCTGCTTGGCGATGCGGTGCTGTTCGTACTGGCCGATCTGCAGCGTGACGAGGTAGGTCGAGGTCGGCTCGGGCTGCTCGTAGGTCCACGTCGTCATGGCGGCCCTGGTGCGGCGGGACTCCAACTTTCCGTTGGCCAACGCGTAGTACGGGTTCTCGCACGTGATCGCGATGCGGTAGCTCGCCTTGCTGCTGGGATGGTCGTCGCACGGGAACCAGGACGCCGCCCCGTTGGGTTGGCCCGCGACGAGGGCGCCGCTGGTGAGTTCCTCGAATCCGACGTCGCCCCACAGGGATCGGATGGGTTTGGGGGTGCCGGAGTAGCGCACGGTGATCGACAGCGCCGCACCCGCGGGCAGGGGCGTGGCCAGCGTGACGTTGAGCTTGCCGCGGGTGCGACCGAAGTTCGCCGGCCGGTGGCCGTTGATCGACACCTTCGACACGGCGAGGGCGTCGGACAGGTCGAGGCTGAACGTTCGCAGCGACGCGAGCGTGACCGCGGTGATGGTGGCGGTGCCTGCGAGCCGGTTGATGTTGACCTTGTACTCGACGTCGAGTTCGTACCGCGAGACCCGGTAGCCGAAGTTGCCGTTGGTGGGCAGGTAGGGGTCGATGACCGGTGGGGTGCCCTTCTGCGCCTTCTTGAAACCTCGCGTCACGCGGCACTCTTCGAGGACTTGGCGGACGAGCCGCCCCGCTTCTTGCGCTTCGGCCCCCACGGTGCGATCGGGTTGCCCTGCCACCGCGTCGACGGAGGGACCTCGTCGCCGCGCATGACCAGCGAGGCGGGGCCGACGGTCGCGCCAGCGCCGATCCTCGCGGCGGGCAGTGCCACGCAATGCGGTCCGAGCGTCGCACCCGCCTCGAGGGTGACGGTGTCCAGGCGCATGATCCGGTCGTGGAAGAGGTGGGTCTGCACGACGCAGCCGCGGCTCACCGTCGCCCCGTCGCCGACGGTGACGAGGTCGGCCTCCGGCAGCCAGTAGGTCTCGCACCAGACGCCCCGACCGATCTTGGCGCCCAAGGCCCGTAGCCACAGGTTCATCACCGGTGTCCCGCTGGCCGCCCTGGCGAACCACGGCGCGGCAACGGTTTCGACGAACGTGTCCGACACTTCGTTGCGCCACACGAACGAGGACCACAGCGGATGTTCCTTGGCCTCGATCCGACCCACCCACACCCACTTGGCCAGGACGGCGATGCCGCCTGCCACCGCGCCGGTGACGATGAGGACCAGCCCGCAGGCGAGCGACGCCAACACCCAGCCGAACTCGGTTGCCAGGGCTTGCAGCGCGGCGAGCATGGCGACGCCGATCGCGAAGGTGACGACCATCGGCAGCAACCGGCAGGTTTCGACCATGCCGCGCATCGCCTTGAGCTTGCGGGACGGCTCGAAAGTGCGAAGGGCGTCGGCCGCGGTCGGTTGTCTGCGCAGCCGGACCGGCGGGCTTCCGAGCCACGACGAGCCGGCCTTGGCCTTGTGTGGTGTGGCGCTGAGGACGGCGACTAGACCGTCGTCGGGCACGCGCCGGCCCGGTTGGGTGATGCCGGAGTTTCCGAGGAACGCGCGCTTGCCGATCGTCGCGGTGGCGACGTGAATCCACCCGCCGCCGAGCTCGTAGGACGCCACCATGGTGTCGTCGGCAAGGAAGGCACCGTCTTCGACGACGGTGAACTTGGGCGTCATCAGGGTGGTGGAGATCTCGGTGCCCTGGCCGATCTTCGCACCCAACAAGCGCATCCAGCCCGGTGTCAGCAGGCTCGCGTAGATGGGGAAGAGGTAGTTGCGCGCGGCGTCCATCAGCCGCTCGGTGGTCCACAACTGCCAGCCCACCCTGCTGCGCACGGGGTGGTAGCCCTCGCGCAGGCCGAGCGACATCAGCCGGACGCCGAGCACCGTCAGCAGGGCGTAGAGGAACACCGCGACGGCGGTCGCGACGGGCGTCCACGCCAGCGCGGGCCAGATCGCGTCACCCAGCGACGCGGTGTCGCGGATGGCCCACCCCACCACCGCGAGTCCCGCGCCGAGCGCGAGCAGCGGGACGGCGCCGAGCAGGATCGACGTCACGCCGAACATCGCCACCCACAGCGGTGCGCGCGGGGGCCGCTCGTCGGGCCACGGATGGCGCGCCTTGCCGGACTTCATCGCCGGCGAGCCCTTCCAGTACTGGCCGGCCTTCACCTTGCCGACGACGCCGGACCCCGGTGCGACATCGGCATTCTTGCCGACCACCGCACCCGGCAGCAGGGTGGTCCGAGCGCCGATCGTCGCGTCGTTGCCGACGGTGATCTCCCCGACGTGGAACAGGTCGCCGTCGATCCAGTGCCCGGTGAGGTCGACTTCCGGCTCGATCGAGCACCGGTGGCCAAGCGACAGCATGCCGGTGACCGGTGGAGCGGAGTGCAGGTCGACGCCCTTGCCGACCCGGTTGCCCAGCGCGCGGGCGTAGTACGTCAACCATGGTGCGCCCGCGAGGTTTTCGGCACCGCTCGCCTCACCGAGCCGTTCGGCGAGCCACACCCTGAGGTGCACCGAACCGCCGCGGCGGTAGGTGCCCGGCGCAAGGCTGCCGATCAGGATGCGCGCGCCGATCACCGCAATGGCCATCCGGCCAAGCGGGGTGACGAAGAGGACGAAGCCCACCAGCAGCAGCCACCAGTCGACCGGCACGGCCCACGACACCAAATGCCATCTGGCCGCAATGTCGTTCAGCAGCGCCAGCCACACCACCCACTGCATGCCAGCCAGCGTGGACAGCGGCACCGACGCCGCGATCTGCGCGAGCTCCGTCGCCCTGGAAACCGGTTTCACGTCGCGGGTTTCGACGGCGACCGGGGGGTCGAGCTCGTCGAGATAGCCCGCCAGCGAGCCGAGTCGGGGATGGTCGTAGAGGTCGGCGACCGTCACCTCCGGGTACCGCGTGCGCAGCGCGGCCACCAGTTGGGCTGCCGACAGCGAACCGCCGCCGAGCGCGAAGAAGTCCTCCTCCGGCCCGGCCACCGGCGCCGCGAGCACCTCGCGCCACAGCCCGGCCACCCAGCCCGTCGTGCCAGCGAGATCGGGGTTGACGGCCTCGTCGCCCGCGTCGTCCAGGGGCCAGGGGAGTGCGTTGCGGTCGACCTTGCCCGACGTCCTGGTCGGAAGTTCTTCGAGCAGAACGAGTCTGGGCACCAGCGCCGCGGGCAGCGACTCGGCGAGCGCCACGCGGGCCGCCGCCAAGTCGAAGTTGGGGTCGGCGCTGGCGACGTAACCGACCAACAGCGGGGTACCGCTCGCGGTCTTCCGAACTGCTGCCGCACCGCCGCTGACGCCTGGCAGGTGCATCAGGGCCGAGTCGACCTCGCCGAGTTCGATGCGCCGCCCGCCGACCTTTACCTGGTCGTCGGCGCGGCCCTGGAAGTAGAGCCCGTCGGACTCCAGCCGGACCAGGTCACCGCTGCGGTAGGCGCGCGACCACCCGAGGGTCGGCATCGGCGCGTACTTCTCGGCGTCCTTGTCGGGGTCGAGGTAGCGCGCCAGTCCGACGCCGCCGATCACCAGCTCTCCGATCTCGCCGAGGGCGACGGGGTTGCCGCCGGAGTCGACGACTGCGAGGTCCCAGCCGACCAGCGGAAGTCCGATGCTGACTTGACCGGTGCCCTCGAGCTTCGCCAGGCACGCCACCACGGTCGCCTCGGTGGGACCGTAGGTGTTCCAGACCTCGCGGCCCTCGACGGCCAGCCGGTCGGCGAGTTCGGGAGGGCAGGCCTCGCCGCCGAAGATCAGCAGCCGCACCGCTTCGAGGGCCTCGGCGGGCCACAGTGCTGCCAGCGTCGGCACCGTCGAGACGACGGTGATGTCGCGCGACACCAGCCACGGGCCAAGATCCATCCCGCTTCGGACCAGGGACCGGGGGGCCGGCACCAGGCACGCGCCGTATCGCCATGCCAGCCACATCTCCTCGCACGACGCGTCGAACGCGACGGACAGGCCCGCAAGGACCCGGTCGCCGGGGCCGATCGGGTTGTCCTGGAGGAAGGCCTCAGCCTCGGCGTCGACGAACGCAGCGGCGTTGCGGTGCGTCACGGCGACGCCCTTGGGGGTGCCGGTGGAACCGGAGGTGAAGATGATCCACGCGTCGTCGCGGGGCATGGGGTGTCCGGCGCGCCACCCGCGGGACGAGCCGGGGCCGCGGACCAGTCCCAGCTCGGTGATGACGGCGACCACGCCGGCCTCGCCGAACACCAGGTCGGCGCGCTCCTGCGGGTCGTCGGCGTCGACCGGCACGTAGGCCGCGCCGGTGGCCAGGGCCGACAGGATCGCGACGTAGAGCGCGTAGCTGCCCGACGGCATCCGGATGCCGATGCGGTCGCCACGACCGATGCCCCGGGCGGCCAGCCACGCCACGCTCTCCTCGACGTCGGCGATCAGCTCCGCGTACGTCAGTTGCACCTCGCCGTCGTCGAGGGCAGGTGCGTCGGGATGGCGTTCGGCGGTCGCCTGCAGGATGTCGATCAGCGTCCGCGGTTCCGGTGCCCGCTCCGACAACAGGTATTGCGCGGGGATGTCCGGCCGAGCGTCCGTTGTCACGGGTACAAACTACTAAGCCCGGCCCCGTCTTCCGCGCCACGCCACGTCATCGCACTCGATACCGATGGATTCCGCGTGATTGCAACCGTCGCCCATGGTCGACGGCACGTCTAACCTCGCGGAGGTGCGGCTATTCGTGGTAGACGGAGCTGAAGACGACTGGAGTGAACTGACGGCCGGTGGCGACCCCACCGTGCGGTTGGCGGCTTCCGACCTGCAACGGGCCCAACGCGGTCGCGCGCGGATTCGCTCCGACCGCGGCGCGGTGGAGGTGATCCTCGACATCACGGTTGCCGTGGCCCCCGACTTTCGCTCCGTGCGCGAGCTCGCGGTGGTCGACGACGGAACCCTGCGCTACGCAGGCACGGTTGACGGGTTGGCCGGATTGATCCATGACATCGAGGTGGCAGGCGTCGCCGACGGCGTGACCCTCATCGCGGCTTCGCCGCGCGTCGACCTGCGGGAGTTGGGTCGCGACGTGTTGCAGCGGCTGGCCGTGCGGGGCCGTAAGTCGGCCTGACACCCCGCCACGGCCAATGCAATACCTGCATTAGTCGGTGCGACATCGGTCTTGGACATGAATCGATCCTGGACCTAGCGTTGGACGCGTGACACACACGGCTGAGCGCACTCTCCAGGGACAGATGATCATCGCCGGCGAACTCGTCGCCGGCGGCGGCACCGAGATCCGGGCCTTCGACCCCACCGCCGGTACCGAGATCGAACCCGCCTACCGGTACGGCGACGACAGCCACGTCGATCGGGCTTGCGCGGCCGCGGCCGCCGCCTTCGGCGAATACCGCGCCACCACCTCTGAGCGCCGCGCCGCCTTCCTCGAGCGGATCGCCGAGAACATCGAAGCGCTGCGCGACGCGTTGGTCGCCAGGGCGACCGCCGAGACCGGCCTGCCGACGGCGCGCATCACCGGCGAGGTCGGCCGCACCACGGGTCAGCTCCGACTGTTCGCCGAAGTGCTGCGCGAGGGCAGCTGGAACGGCGCCCGGATCGATCCCGCTCTGCCCGACCGTGCCCCGCTGCCGCGTCCCGACATCCGCCAGCGTGCCGTACCGCTCGGCCCGGTCGCCGTGTTCGGCGCCAGCAACTTCCCGCTCGCCTTCTCCGTCGCGGGCGGCGACACCGCGTCGGCGCTCGCGGCGGGTTGTCCCGTCGTCGTCAAGGCGCACGACGCCCATCCCGGCACCTCCGAACTGGTCGGTCGCGCCATCGCCGACGCCGTCGCCGGCTCCGGGCTGCCTGCCGGCACCTTCTCGATGCTGTTCGGGTCCGGGCCTGGGCTCGGCACCGCGCTGGTCACCGACCCGCGGATCAAGGCGGTCGGCTTCACCGGATCCCGTTTCGCGGGCATGGCTCTCGTCGCCGCCGCGGCCGGACGCCAAGAGCCCATCCCGGTCTACGCCGAGATGAGCTCGATCAACCCGGTCTTCCTGCTCGGCGGGGCACTGGCCAGCCGGGCAGCCGAGCTCGGCAGTGCGTTCGTCGCCTCGCTGACGATGGGATCGGGCCAGTTCTGCACGAACCCAGGTCTGGTCATCGCGGTCGACGGACCCGATCTCGACACCTTCATCGCGGCGGCGAAGGACGCGGTGGGGCAAGCACAGGCGACGCCGATGCTGACGCCGAACATCGCCGCGAACTACGCCAAGGGCGTCGCCGCACTCGACGCCGACGCCGACCTCGTCGTCCGCGGAGCTCCCGGCGACGACCGCACCACCTGCCGGGCCGCGCTGTTCAGCACCGACGCCGCCACCTTCCGCGGCTCGGAAGCCTTGCAGGCGGAAGTGTTCGGCGCCTCCAGCGTCGTCGTGCGGTGCGCCGACGTCGCCGAAATGGCGTCGGTCGTCGACGGTCTCGAGGGTCAGCTCACGGCGACCCTGCACGTCGACGACTCCGACCTCGACCAGGCCGCCGAGCTGATTCCGCTGCTGGAACTGAAGGTCGGGCGCATCCTGTTCAACGGCTGGCCGACGGGTGTCGAGGTCTGCCACGCCATGGTCCACGGTGGTCCGTCACCCGCCACCTCCGACTCCCGCACCACCTCCGTCGGAGGCCGCGCCATCGAGCGGTTCCTGCGACCCGTGTGCTACCAGAACGTGCCGAAGGCGTTGCTGCCCAGTGCCATTGCCGACGGGAACCCCGACGGACTATGGCGCCGCATCGACGGCCAACTCACCCAAGACTGACCGAATCACCCTGCCACCAAGGAGTCACGACATGCTGGACGGCGTACTGTTCTTTCCCGTCACCCCCTTCGACGACAACGGCGAGGTCGACCTGACGCGGCTCGCCGAGCACGTCGCCAAGGGCGTCGACGCCGGCCCCGGTGGCGTCTTCATCGCTTGCGGCACAGGCGAATTCCATGCACTCGAAGCCGTCGAGTTCGCCGGCATCGTCCGCACCGCGGTCGAGGCGACCGGTGGGCGGGTGCCGGTCTACGCGGGCACCGGCGGCTCGGTGGCCCAGGCCAAGATCTTCGCGAAGGCTGCCGCCGAAGCCGGCGCCGACGGCCTGCTGTTGCTGCCGCCGTACCTGGTCACCATGCCCCAGCGCGGGCTGGTCGACTACACCCGCGAGGTCGCGGCCGCCACCGACCTTCCGGTGATCGTCTACAACCGCGGCAACGCGCGCTACTCGGAGGCGTCGGCCATCGAGGTCGCCCACTTTCCGAACGTGGTCGGCTTCAAGGACGGAACGGGTGACGTCGACGTGGTCGCCCGCATCGTCCGCGCCGTCACCGACGCCCTCGAACCCACCGGCAAGCCGTTCCAGTTCTTCAACGGTCTGCCCACCGCAGAGGTCTCACAGCAGGCCTACCGGGCGATCGGCGTCACGCTGTACTCGTCGGCCACCTTCGCGTTCGCACCGGAACTCGCGCTGGCGTTCTACGAGGCGCTGGAGCGCGACGACCAGGCGCTGATCGCGGCGCTGCTGCGGGACTTCTTCCACCCACTCGTTCGGTTGCGCGACACCGTGCCCGGCTACGCGGTGTCGCTGATCAAGGCGGGGGTGAGCATGGAAGGCGTTGCAGCAGGACCGGTTCGGCCGCCACTGATCATGCCGTCGCCCGAGGATCGTGACACCCTGGCCGACATCATCGCGGCCGGTCGCGCCGTGATCGCCGGCGAGCTCGCGGTCGTCAGCTGATGGCCATGATCACCGGCGCCCGCATTACGCCGGTGGCCTTCGCCGACCCGCCACTGCTCAACACCGTCGGCGTCCACCAGCCGTTTGCGCTCCGCGCGATCATCCAGCTGGACACCGATGCCGGCCTCGTCGGCCTGGGGGAGACCTACGCCGACACCCGGCATCTGGCCCGGCTCGAGGCCGCTGCCGAGGCCGTCGCCGGCCTGGACGTGTTCGCGCTCAACGTCATTCGTGCCACCATCGCGCAGCGGCTGGCGGGCGACGACGCCGCGGTCGGCACGGCGGGCATGATCACCTCGGCCAGCGCCGTCGACCAGGTGTTCTCGCCGTTCGAGGTGGCCTGCCTCGACGTTCAGGGCCACCTCACCGGAAGGCCGGTCTCCGACCTGCTTGGCGGCAAGGTGCGTGACGAGGTTCCGTTCAGCGCCTACCTCTTCTACAAGTGGGCGGCCCACCCCGGCGGCGAACCCGACGTCTGGGGCGAGGCCGTCGACCCGGCCGGTATCGTCGCCCAGGCCAAGCGCATGATCGACGAATACGGCTTCACCGCAATCAAACTCAAGGGCGGTGTGTTTCCTCCCGACGAGGAGATGAAGGCCATCGAGGCGCTCCGCGAGGCGTTCCCCGACCATCCCCTGCGGCTCGACCCCAATGCCGCGTGGACGCCGCAGACGTCGGTCAAGGTGGCCGCGGGGCTGGCCGGCGTCCTCGAGTACCTCGAGGACCCGACGCCCGGCCTCGACGGGATGGCGGAGGTCGCGGCGCAGTCGCCGATGCCGTTGGCGACCAACATGTGTGTGGTGGCGTTCGACCAACTCGCACCGTCCGTCGCGAAGGACTCCGTGAAGGTGGTGCTGTCAGACCACCACTATTGGGGCGGGTTGCACCGATCGCGGCTGTTGGCGGGCATTTGCGACACCTTCGGGCTCGGCCTGTCGATGCACTCCAACTCCCATCTCGGCATCAGCTTGGCGGCGATGGCGCACCTCGCCGGGGCCACGCCGAATTTGAGCTACGCCTGCGACACCCACTGGCCGTGGAAGACCGAGGAGGTGGTGAAGGCCGGCGTGCTCGAGTTCCGAGACGGTGCGGTGGCAGTGCCGACCACACCGGGCCTCGGCGTGGAGATCGACGACGACGCCCTCGGCGCGCTGCACGAGCAGTACCTGCGGTGCGGCATTCGAGACCGCGACGACACCGGCTACATGCGGAGCATCCACCCCGAATTCGAGAACACCAAGCCGCGCTGGTAGCTACACTGATACCCGAATCGGCGCTTGTTCGCCGCGGGTAATACTGGGAGCGCATCGGAGTTCACTCTGTTTTCACTGGCGAGACTGTCCTGCTTCATCGCCGTCGCCGAGGAGCTCCACTTCGGTCGCGCTGCCGAGCGCCTGCACATGACGCAGCCGCCGCTGAGCAGACAGATTCAGCAGCTCGAATCCGAACTCGGCGTGCAGCTCGTCGACCGCACCACCCGGTCGGTGACCCTCACCCCGGCAGGAATTGCGTTCCTCCCCGACGCCCGCCGGATCCTGCAGCTGGCCGAGGGTGCCGCGATGACCGTGAAGCGCGTGCCGGCAGGGGACCTCGGCACGGTGGTCGTCGGATTCACTGCCGCCTCGGCGCACGCGGTGCTGCCGCGGCTGCTCGAACGTGCCCGCGACGAACTTCCCGACGTGAAACTCGATCTGCGCGAGATGGTTTCGGCCGTTCAGCTCGAGGCCCTGATGGCCGGCGAGATCGACTTGGGCATGGTCCGGCCACCGGTGAAGCGCCCGGGGATCGTGTCCCGGCCGCTGCTCCACGAGCAGCTCGTCGCGGCTCTCCCCTCGCAACACCCACTGGCCAACCTGCCCCGGCAGCTGACGCTCAACGACCTCGACGGCCAAGACGTCATCATGTACTCACCGGTGCAGGCGCGGTACTTCAACGACCTCTTGATCAGCACGTTCACCATCGCCGGTGCCACGCCGCGCTACGTCCAGTACGTCACCCAGGTGCACACGATGCTGGTGCTGGTCCGCTCGGGCATCGGGATCGCCCTGGTTCCTGCGTCGGCGGCGACGCTGCATCCCGTCGGGGTGGCGTTCCGGTCGATTGGGGCGTTCCGGGAGCGGCCCGTCGAGCTGGACGCCGCGTGGCGCGGCGACAGCACCAACCCCGCGCTGCTGCGCCTGCTGCGCGACGTGCTGCCGCAACGGGAGTGGACCACCGACGACCTGGTGGACGAGTTCGCGCACTGAACTGTCGCTGTAGTCACGGACGACCCGAAGTTCCGGCAGGGACCCGCTCTCGAAGTCTCTATCGCCGGCGATATCACTGCCTGGGTGATATCGCCGGCGATGCCAAATTCTGGAACGGGTGGCCACTCGCTCCTGGGATCAGCCGTCGACCACCCTGCTCGATGCCTAGACGGACATCGCAGGTTCGACGACGGGCGTCACCAGCCGACCACTACGCAGGAACTCGTCCAGGTTGTCGAGGGTGAGCTGCTCCATCGCAGCGCGGGTTTCGACGGTGCCACTCCCGACGTGCGGCAGCAGCACGACGTTGTCCAACGTCAGCAGTTCTTCGGGGACGTTCGGCTCGTCGCTGAACACGTCCAGGCCCGCGCCTGCGAGGCGACCGTTGGTCAGGGCGTCGACGAGCGCGGACTCGTCGACCACGCTGCCGCGGGCGATGTTGACCAGGTAGCCCGACGATCCGAGCGCGTCAAGCACCTCGGCGTCGACCAACCGCCGGGTTCCGTCGCCTCCCGCGGCGGCCACGACGAGGACGTCGACGCCGCGCGCGAGTGCGACGGGGGAGTCGACGTAGGCGTACGGCGAGTCGGTCTTCTGGTTTCGGTTGTGGTAGGAGATCGCGCAACCGAAGGCGTTGAGCCGCTTGGCAATTGCCGATCCGATGCGACCAAGTCCGATGATGCCGACGCGTCGGTTGCTGACCTGGTGGGTCAGTGGGTAGTTGCCGTCGGCGGGCCACCGCCCGGCGCGTACGTAGCGGTCGGCTGCCGAGAACTGCCGCATCACGTCGATCATCAGTCCCACCGCGGTGTCGGCGACGCAGTCGGTGAGGACGTCGGGGGTGTTGCTCACGCCGACACCCCGTTCGGCGGCCGCGTCGACGTCGGTGGTGTCGTATCCGACGCCGAAGTTCACGACGGCTCCGAGCTGGGGAAGTGCTCGCATCAAGTCCGCGTCGACTCCGGAGCGGCCCGAGGTCACCACCGCGGTGACCTCGCCGCCGTGCGTCGCCAGGAACTCCGCTCGTGCGGAGGCTCCGTCCGGCAGCACCAGCGCGCCGTACTTCTCCGCGAGGGTGCGTTCCAGCGAGGGCTTCAGGGGGCCGACCTGCAGCACCGTGTGATTCGGGGGCGTGCGGAGTGATGTGGTCATGATGAAAACCACGGTACGACGACCTGCGGATACCCGTCCAACCCCGAAATAGCATGGACTAATGCGGAACCCGCATGGGCAGCCGTTTCCTGGCGCTCGCAGGGTATCGGTGCATCGCTGCCGTCCTCATCGGCGCAGGTCAACGGCACTTCGCCGGTGAGCGGACGGAGGTCTACCCACTATCTCCGACGCCCAATTCCGGCCATTTGCCCGGGTTGACGCCCATGAACCGACGTCCCTACGTTGTGTCTGCGATCACACGTCGCATTCACATACGTGGACGTCACACCAGCAGCCCCTGGAGGACACATGAGTCCCGCTTCACCCATGCCGCGGTCATCGCGGTCGCGGGCCGCACTGGTCATCGGCGTCGCGGTGCTGACCGTGGCCGCCACCGGCTGTACCGTCGCCAACTCCGGCCGCGGCGGTTACGACCCCAACACCCTGCGCATCGTCCTCTCCCAGGAGCCACCGACGCTGGAGCCATGCGAGAGCTCGCTGACGTCGACCGGAATCGTGGTGCGCTCCAACATCACCGAGCCGTTGATCGAACGCGACCCGAACTCCGGTGACCTTCAGCCGCTGCTGTCCACGGGGTGGCGCCAGACGTCCCCCACCGAGTGGACCTTCGACATCCGTACCGGCGTCACGTTCTCCAACGGTGCCCCCTTCACCTCCGCCGACGCCGCATTCGCCGTCGACCGCGCCGTGAACTCGGACCTGCAGTGCAACGTCGACGGCTACGTCTTCGGTGACGAGAAGCTCAAGCTGGCGACACCGAACGACACCACCCTGACGGTCACCACCGAGAAGCCAGATCCCATTCTGCCGCTGCGTATCTCGTTCGTCGAGATCGTGCCGCGGTCGACGAGCACGGCGGAGAAGGTCCGTGAGCCCATCGGCACCGGACCGTATGCCATCGAAGATTGGGACTTCGGACAGAAGCTCACCCTCGCCCGCAACCCCCGCTACTGGGGCACGGCGCCCGCCTTCGCCCGCGCCGAGTACCAGTGGCGCAGCGAGGGCAGCGTCCGCGCGGCGATGATCACGAACGACGAGACCGACGTCGCCACGTCGCTCGGACCGGAGGACGGGGCAGGTGATCTCGGCGTCCCCTTCCAGAACAACGAGACCACCGCCCTGCGCATCCAGGCCACCGAGGCGCCGCTGAACGACATGCGCGTCCGGCAGGCGATCAACTACGCCATCAACCGGACGGGCATCGTCAAGGCGCTGTTCCGTGGGCTCGGGGACCCGGCCTCACAATTGATCCCCTCGGGCGTCGTCGGCTACAACGACCAGCTCCCGCTGTGGCCGCACGACACCGACAAGGCGAAGGCACTCGTCGCCGAGGCCAAGGCCGACGGCGTTCCGGTCGACACCCAGATTCGGCTCATCGGTCGCACGGCCCAGTTTCCCAAGATCGCCGAGACCATCGAGGTCATCCAGAGCGAGCTGGCCGAGATCGGCCTCAACGTCAAGATCGAGATGATGGACACGGCGTCCCAGCTGCAGTACCAGCTGCGCCCGTTCCCAGCCAACGCCGGGCCGTACCTGTTGATGATTCAGCACGGCAACCAAGCCGGTGACGCAGCCTTCACCATGGACCAGTACATGCTGAGCGACGGTCCCCAAGCCGATTACGGCACAAAGCAATTCGACGACAAGATTCGTGCCGCGGAAGCCCTCACCGGCCAGGCCCGCCAAGACGCGTTCGCGCGACTGTTCGCCGAGGAACCGCAGGAGATCATGCAGATGGCCTACCTCGCCCACATGAAGGGCATCCTCGGAAAGTCCGCGCGCGTTGACTACACCCCGAATTCCGCGACCGGCGACGAGATGCGGCTGTCAGAGATGACGACGGCCGGGTCCGACCGCACCGACGCCCAGTAGTCAGGAAGGCCACCAAAGTGTTCTCCTTCGTTCGGCGCCGGATGTACACCAGCGCACTGCCTTTGATCATCGTCCTGCTCGGCGTGTTCCTCCTCGCCCGGCTCACCGGCGACCCCACCAGCCTGTACCTCCCCGAATCGGCGACCGAGGCGCAGCGGGAAGCCTTCGCCCAGAAGAACGGCTTCGACCGGCCGCTCCTGACCCAACTCGGCGACTACTTCAGCGGCGTGTTGCACCTCGACTTCGGAACGTCCCTGCGCACCGGGGAATCCGCGTCGGAAATGGCGTTTCGGGCCTTCCCCGCCACCCTGCAGTTGGCCGGCACCACGATGTTGCTCGCCGTCGTCGGCGCCGTCGTGATCGGATGCTGGGCGGCCTATCGACCCAACTCGTTGGCCGACCGATTCTCCAGCCTGCTGTCGATGACCGGTGCCAGCATCCCCGACTTCTGGTTCGCCATCACCGGCGTCTGGCTCTTCGCGGTCCTGCTCGGGGTCCTGCCGACCTCGGGCACCGACGGTCCACTCGCGTGGATCCTGCCGATCGCCACGTTGATGATCAGACCGCTCGGCGTGTTGACCCAAGTGGTCCGGGGCGCAATGGTTTCCGCGCTGTCCGCGCCGTACGTGCGATTGGCCCGCAGCAAGGGCGCGGGCGACCTGAGGGTGGTCACCCACCACGCCCTTCGCAACGCGGCCGCCCCGGCGCTGACGGTGGCGGGCGACCTCGCGGTCGGCCTGATCAACGGCGCGGTCGTGGTCGAGGCGATCTTCGGCTGGCCAGGCATCGGCAAGCTCATGATCGACGCGATTCTGCAACGCGACTTCGCGGTGCTGCAGGCGGCGGTACTCCTCACCGCGGTCAGCATCTTCGTCCTCAACATCGCCATCGACGCCTGTTACGCGCTGCTCGACGCACGCGTGCGGGAACCGGCACGAGTGTAAGGGAGGCAGACACATGAGTACTCAACTCGATCTCGTTCCCGTCAAGCCGACGACGGCGATCGTCGGCGAGGCCAGCTCGCGAAAGTCCGGCCGCGCCGTCTGGTTTCGGCTGCTGGCCAACGACCGGGTCGCCGCCTGCGCCGCGGCCGTCCTGGCCCTGGTCCTGCTCACCGCTCTGTTCGGCCCGATGTTGATCGGCAACGTCGCCACCAGCATCGACCTGGACAACTCCAATCAGGCGCCGTTCACGCTGGCGCACGGCTGGGCCAACGTGCTCGGCACCGACCCGCTGGGCCGCAGCATGCTGGCCCGGTTGATCGTCGCCAGTAGGACTACGCTGTCGGTTGCCATTCCCGCGGTGGTGATCTCGGCGGTGATCGGTTCCCTGATCGGAATGTGGGCCGGTTTCTACCGCGGCTGGCGGGAGACGGTGGCCATGCGCGTCGCCGACGTCATCATGAGCTTCCCGTCCCTGCTGCTCGCCGTCGTCGTGCTCTACGTGTTCTCCCCGAGCGCCGCCAACATCGTTGCCGTGCTTGCTCTTACCCGAATCCCGGTGTACCTGCGCACGGCCCGCGCCGAGTCCGCGGAGCTGCAGAGCCGGCTGTTCGTCGACGCGGCCCGAACCTTCGGCGCCAGCGCACCGTCGATCATCACCCGGCACGTGCTGCCGATCGTCCTTCCCACGCTGTTGACCGTGGCGACGCTGGACTTCTGCTACGTGATGCTGGCCGAGAGCTCACTGAGCTTCCTCGGCATCGGAATCCAACCGCCCGACGTGAGCTGGGGTCTGATGGTCGCCCAGGGCCGCACCTACCTCAACACGGCATGGTGGCTGTCGTTCTTCCCCGGCCTTGCCATCGTGATCACCACGGTGTCCGCCACGATCCTCGCCGCGTGGGCACGGATCGCCACGGATCCCGGTCAGCGGTGGCGGCTCACCGTTCCGCAGAAACGTCTGTCCCGCTTCACCAAGACCGCGAAGGCCCTCTGATGACCGCTGTCGCCGAACACTCCTCCGCCGACGTCGTCGACGCAGATCCCGCCCTGCAGGTCGAGGGGCTCACCGTCGACATCCGAACCATCTCCGGCACGGTGCGGGCCGTCAACGAGGTGACCTTCGAGGCGCGCCGCGGCGAGACGCTGGCGCTGCTCGGCGAGTCCGGGTGCGGCAAGTCGATGACGGCTACGGCCCTGGTCGGCCTACTCGAGCCGGTCGCCGAGGTCACCGCGGGATCGGCCAAGCTCACCGGCCGTGACGGCGTCGCCGACCTCCTGTCGGTCGACCGCAAGGCTCGCCGCCGGCTGGCTGGCACCGAGTTGGCCATCGTCTTCCAGGACGCGCTTACCGCACTCAACCCGCTGTACACGGTGGGAACCCAACTGGCCGAGCCGTTTCAGATTCACCACGGGATGAAGTCGAAGGACGCCAAGGCGAAGGCCGTCGAATTGATGGCACGCGTGGGCATTCCGCAGCCAGAGACGCGGTTGAACTCCTACCCGCACCAGTTCTCCGGCGGCATGCGGCAGCGCCTGTTGATTGCGATGGCGGTGGCGCTGAATCCCCGGGTGCTGATCGCCGACGAGCCGACTACGGCGCTCGACGTGACGGTGCAGGCGCAAATCATGGAACTGCTGCGCAGCCTGCGCAGCGAGTACGACATGGCGGTCGTGCTGATCACCCACGACTTGGCGCTGGTCGCGGAGGAAGCCGACCGCGTCGCCGTCATGTACGCGGGCAACATCGTCGAAACCGGTCTGGTGTCAGAGGTTTTCGCCAACCCACGGCACCCGTACACCAAGGGCCTGCTCGACTCGGTGCCCGTCAACGCCGTACGCGGCGAGGAGCTCAAGTCGATCGGTGGCGCCCCACCGGACCTGCACTCCATCCCGCAGGGCTGCGCCTACCAGGCCCGCTGCCCCTTGGCTCAGGACGTCTGCCGGACGACGAGACCCACCCTGAACCCCGTCGGCTCGCGACACCAGTCCGCCTGCCACTTTCCCCAGGAGGTCGTCAATGTCTGATCAACTGCTTCGGGTTCGAGACCTCCGCAAGACGTTCCGGGTGCCGGGAAGCAAGACGGGGCTGACGGCCCTCGACGGCATCACCCTGGACGTCGGACGCGGCGAGACCCTCGGCCTCGTCGGCGAATCGGGTTGCGGCAAGTCGACGTTGGCTCGGACGCTGATGATGCTCGAGCGTCCCGACTCCGGCAGCGTCACGTTCGACGGCATCGACCCGTTCTCGCTGCGCGGCAAGGACCTGCTGAAGTTTCGGCGTCGCGTGCAGATGGTGTTCCAAGATCCCTATGCGTCGCTGAATTCGCGGATGAGCGCGGGGGACCTGATCTCCGAGCCGTGGCGGACGCACAAGACGTTGTACGCCAACCGGTCCGGACGTGAAACCAGGGTGCGCGAACTGCTCGACCTCGTCGGCCTGGGCGCCAAGGCCGCCGACAAGTACCCGCAGGAATTCTCCGGCGGCCAGCGTCAGCGCATCGGCATCGCCCGCGCGCTGGCCCTCAACCCCGACGTCGTCATCTGCGACGAACCCGTCTCGGCGCTCGACCTGTCGGTTCAGGCGCAGGTGCTCAACCTCCTCAACGATCTGCAGAAGGAGCTCGGCATCGCGTATGTCTTCATCTCCCACGACTTGTCGGTGGTCCGCCACGTCGCCGACCGCGTGGCAGTGATGTACCTCGGGCGCATCATCGAATCCGGACCGACCGAAGCGGTGTTCCAGTCGCCGAGCCACCCGTACACCGCCGCCCTGATGTCGGCGGCGCCGAAGCTCGACGCGGCTCACCGCGGGGAGCGAATCCTGTTGACGGGCGAAGTCCCGTCGCCGCTCAACCCGCCGTCGGGATGCCGGTTCCGGACCCGGTGCTGGAAGGCGACCGACATCTGCGCCGCCGAACGGCCGCCGCTGGCCGTCGACCCGCATTCGTCCACCCACGGCGCGGAGTGCCATCACCCCTTGGTGGGTGAGCCCGCCCTGTCGGCCAGCGCGTGAGTGGTGCCGGCTTCGCCGTCGTGGCCGTCGCGATTCTGCTCGCGTCGTGCCTGCAGGCGTCGATCGGATTCGGCATGGGGATGCTGGCCGCGCCGATCGTCGCGATCGTCGACCCACGCCTCATTCCTGGCACGCTGATCATGCTCGCTGCCGCGCTGACGCTGGTCGTGACGGTGCGCGAGCGCGCCGCGATCGACTTCTCGGGAACCGGGTGGGCACTGATCGGCAGGGTGCCCGGCACCATCCTCGGTGGTCTGCTGCTTCTCGCGATACCCGAACGCGCACTGGCGATTCTGATCGGCTGCGTGGTGTTGTTCGGCGTCGCGTTGACCAGCTTCGGCTGGGTGCCGTTGCCTCGGCGGCGCAACCTCATCCTGGCGGGTGCGACGTCGGGGGTGCTCGGGACGGCGACGGCAATCGGGGGACCGCCGATGGCGCTGGTGTGGCAAGGCAATTCGGGCCCTAGCCTGCGGGGGACCATGAGTGGGTTCTTCCTCGTCGGGTCGACGATGTCGATCGGCGTGCTCGCCGTGACCGGGGCCGTCCATGCCGACACGTTCCTGACGTTCGCGGCGCTGATCCCCGCAGTCGTCGGGGGCTACCTCCTGTCGCGGTACGTCAACGGCTGGCTGAACCCCGTTCGACAGCGGTGGACGGCGATCGTGATGTCGCTCGCCGGCGCCATCGCGCTGATCGCCAACGAGGTCGGAGTGTTGTGACGGAACGAGATTCGGACGTCAGCGTGCGCAAGGTGAAGTCGGCCGTCCGTACGGTGGAGCTGCTCGAGTACCTGGCCGCCAGGCGGGATCAACCCGCCCGCATCCGCGACATCAGCGAGGCGCTCGACATGCCCCGCAGCAGCGCGCACGCCCTGCTGCGGACGCTGATGGCTCAGGGTTGGGTGCGGTCCGACGAGTCCGGCACGTTGTACGGCGTCGGCATCCGTGCGTTGCTCGTCGGCACCAGTTATCTGGATGGTGATCCCTACCTGCCGATGATCGCGCCATTCCTCGACGACCTACGTCAGCAGCTCGACGAGACGTTCCACCTCGGCAGGCTGGACGGCCTCGACGTCGTCTATCTCGCCACCAGGCAGTCCGGCCAGTATCGCCGGACGGCGAGCCGGGTGGGACGACGGCTGCCCGCCCATGCCACCGCGTTGGGAAAGGCCTTGCTGGCGGACCGATTCGGCACCGAGCGCGACCGACACGTGCCGGACCGGTTGGAGGCGATCACCTCCCACACCACCACCGACCGCGTGGTTCTCGACGAGCAGTTGGAGACGGCGAGGATCCGCGGCTTTGCCACCGACGACCAGGAGAACACCACCGGGGTGCGGTGTTTCGCGGTGGCCCTGGGCTACACGCGGCCCGCGCAGGACGCGATCAGCGCGTCGGTACCCCTGACCCGGTTGACGCCTGAGCGGGAGCGCACGATCGTCGATGCGTTGCGCATGGTCGGTGACAAGGTGACGCGGGTGCTGCGCCCAGTTGCGAACGGAGACAAGTGGTTCGCCCAGTAGCCACCTTGCAATCCACTCTGAGCATGAATTCATGCGATAAGAGTGTTGGACGGGCATCAAATGGCATTTGTAGGCTGACGGCATGAGGCCGTCGTCACCCCGGACCCCCGTCGTCACCGCCATGCGGGTGGTTCCCATCGCCGGCCGCGACGACATGCTCTTGAACCTGAGCGGAGCGCACGGGCCGTTCTTCACCCGAAACCTGTTGATCCTGAACGACTCCGAGGGGCACGTCGGGGTGGGAGAGGTGCCCGGTGGGGAACCCATCCGCCGCACCCTCGACGACGCCAGGCAGATCGTGGAAGGTCGCAGCATCGGCGACCACCACGCGGTCCTCGCCGACGTCCGCCGGACGTTCGCAGACCGCGACGCCGCCGGACGCGGCAAGCAGACCTTCGACCTGCGCGTCACAGTCCATGCGGTGACGGCTGTCGAGTCCGCGCTGCTCGACCTCCTCGGCCAACACCTCGAGGTGCCCGTCGCCGCGCTTCTCGGGGAGGGCCAGCAGCGTGAGCGCGTGCAGGCGCTCGGCTATCTGTTCTTCGTCGGCGATCGCACCAAGACGGACCTGCCCTACCGATCGGCCGCCGACGAACCCGCAGGCGCCGACGAGTGGCAGCGCATCCGCCACGACGAGGCCATGACACCCGACGCGGTCGTCCGGCTGGCCGAGGCCGCGCGGGACCGGTACGGGTTCCGCGACTTCAAGCTCAAGGGTGGCGTTCTGCCCGCACCGGACGAGGCCAAGGCGGTCATCGCGTTGGCCGACCGATTCCCCGACGCACGAATCACTCTGGACCCCAACGGCGGATGGCTGCTGGCGGATGCCGTGCGGACGTGTCGGGAACTCGACGGCGTGCTGGCCTACGCCGAGGACCCGGTGGGCCCCGAGGGCACCTTCTCCGGCCGCGAGGTGATGGCCGAGTTCAAGCGCGCGACGGGCCTGCGAACCGCCACCAACATGATCGCGACCGACTGGCGCGAGCTCGGTCACGCGATCCGGGCGGGCGCCGTCGACATCCCGCTGGCCGACCCGCACTTCTGGACGATGGCCGGCTCGGTGCGCGTCGCGCAGCTCTGCGACGCGTGGGGTCTCACGTGGGGGTCGCACTCCAACAACCACTTCGACGTGTCACTGGCGATGTTCACCCACGTCGCCGCCGCGGCGCCAGGTGACGTGACCGCCATCGACACCCACTGGATCTGGCAGGACGGCCAGCGAATCACCAAGCGCCCATACGAGATCGTCGACGGATACCTCGACGTACCCGACGCGCCGGGGCTCGGCGTCGAGCTCGACGAGGATGCGGTCGCCGCCGCCCACCAGCTGTACCTGGCCGAGGGGCTCGGCGCACGGGATGACGCCGTGGCAATGCAGTATCTGATTTCCGGCTGGACGTTCGACCCCAAACGTCCTGCACTGCAACGGAGCTGACCGATGAAGATCTTGGTGGCCGACGCCAACCTCGCCCCGCACCGGGAGCGTTTCGAGGCCGCACTGCCCGCGGGCGTCGACGTGGTGTGGCGCGCCGGGCGCGACCCGCTGACCCTGGGGGAGGAACTGCGCGACGTCGGCGTCTACGTCGGCAGCAGGTTCACCAAGTCGATGGCACTAGCGGCGGAGAAGCTGCGCCTCATCCACGTCGCCGGCGCAGGCACCGACAAGGTCGACTTCGCGGCCCTACGGCCGGACGTACTCGTGGCCAACGCCTTTCATCACGAGAACTCTATCGCAGAGTACGTCGTGTCCGCGGCGATCATGTTGCGTCGCGACTTCCTGGCCCAGGACCGGGCGCTTCGCCGCGGCGTGTGGGCGACGTCGGTGTACGACGATGCCATCGCTCAGCTGCCCACGTTGCGCGGTGCCCGCATCGGATTCGTCGGATTCGGCCACATCGGCCAACGTGCGTGGGCGTTGTTGCGCGCACTCGGATCCGAGGGTGTGGCCGTGACGGGGTCCGGCCGCGTCGGCGATTCCGCGGACGGCCTGTCCTGGGTCGGTGACACCTCCAGACTCGACGCCCTGCTCGACGAATCCGACGTCGTGGTGCTCTCCGCGCCTTTGACTCCCGCCACCGAGGGGATGATCGGGAGTCGCGAGTTGCGGTTGATCGGTCCCGACGGCGTGCTCGTCAACGTCGGCCGCGGCCCCCTGGTCGACGAGCGGGCCCTGTACGAGTCGCTGAGGGAAGGTCACCTGCGCGCGGCCGCGGTGGACGTCTGGTATCGCTACCCGGCGCGGGGTGGCCAGTCGACGCCAAGCGACCTGCCCTTTCACGAGTTGACCAACGTGTTGATGACACCGCACTCGTCGGGGGTCACCTCCGACACGTTCCAGGGTCGGGCGGCCGACGTCGCCGCCAACGTCGGCCGACTCGTGCGCGGCGAGCCACTGACCAACGTCGTGAACCGCTAGCTCAGCAAACTGTTCGTCTCGGCGCGCGGCGGCCGCCACGGTCGGCGTAATTGACCGTCGGACGGACAAATTCGCGACCGCGGTGGAGTTGGCCGTTACGGCGGTAGCCACGTACGCGGTGGCCGGGCGATCTCGGTGCTCAATGTGCCATCGGCCGGCAGGACCCTGTAGCCCTACCGGGATGGCCGCCTCGGCAGACTCTTTGCCAGCAATTCGTTCCGCTCGCGTAACACCACGTCGAATGCGTGACGGGAGTCTGCAAGCTATCCTTTCCGGGTCGACCAACTGGCTAGTTCGACGACCAAGGGACTGAGCAGCAAGGGTATGGAGATCGAATGTCGCAGGACGTGACCAACGCCGCGCCGGCCTCGGGCTCCCCAGAGCCAGCCTCGGCGCGGCCCGCGCGCGCCCGCATCATCGGACTCGACGGCGTGCGCGGGGTGCTGTGCCTGATGATCGCCGTCACCCACATCACCGGGCACTACTCGCCCAAGACCGCGCTCACCTGGCACACCAACGTCTTCGGCTTCTCGCTCGTCTACTTCTTCGTGCTGAGCGGATTCCTGCTCTCGCTGCCGTTCATTCGCAACCTCGTCAAGGATCGCGCCGCGGCCACCCTGCCGAACGTCACCGACTACACGGTGCACCGCCTCGCCAGAATCCTGCCCGCATACTTGCTGATATTCCTGTTCGTCAACTTCGTCCTGCAGGTCGCCTACGTGCAGAACCCCGCCCTGCAGCCGCTTGGCACCGACGACGGCACCGGGATGATCACCGATCCCGGAATGCTGATCGCCAACCTGACCCTGACGCAGTCCTACTTCCCGGCCTACATCCAGACCGGAATCAACCCGTCGTGGTCGCTGACCCTGGAGTACGCGTTCTACGCCTCGTTGCCGCTGCTGTTCCTGGTCGCGTTCAGGCTTCGGAAGCGGGTCGCCGTCAACCCCCTCGTACTGGCCGCCGCGGTGCCCGCGGTCCTGCTGGTCCTCGGCCTCGTTGGCCGGGCGCTGATGCCGGTGGTCTTCGCGCACGTCGACACCACCGACTTCATGCTGCTGAACTGGGGTCCCAACTGGGGTGCGGTGTACACCAAGAGCTACCTCACCAATGCGGACAACTTCGCCCTCGGCATGTTCGCGGCAGTCGTGTTCGTCGCAATGGAGCGAGGCGAGCTGCCAGAGCGGTTGAGTCGCCGGATCCGGACGCTGAGCGCCGTCGCCATCCTGCCGGTGCTGGTCGTCTGCGGAGCGCTGCTGGTGTTCGCAAGCCAGTTCGTGACGGCCGGCGTCGCCGTCGTGGCCGCGCTGATGATCCTCATCATCGTCGCGCCGCTTGCCCGCCACCAGAAGTCCCGGTTGGCAACGGCACTGGACTTTCGCCCGATCCGCTTCGTCGGGGAGATCTCGCTCTCGGCCTACCTGTGGCACTTCCCGGTGTTGCTGGTGCTGGGCCGACTCGGTTGGATGTCCGGTGACACGCTGCCGGGAATGCTGCTCAACATCGTGCTCGCGCTGGCCGTGACCATCCTTCTCGGCTCGCTCACCTACTACCTCATCGAGAAGCCCGGGATGAACTACGCCAAGCGCATTCGGGCGAAGAAGAAGCCCGTCCTCGCCTGACGAGACGTCGAGTACCGTTCGGCAATGGCTCGTTTTACGTACTGCGTCATCGGCGGGGGCATCGTCGGTCTGTCGACCGCACACCACCTCCTCGAGGCGGAGCCCGACGCCACCGTCGTCGTACTGGAGGCGGCGACGTCCGTCGCGGCACATCAGACCGGGCACAACAGCGGCGTAATCCACTCGGGCATCTACTACGAGCCCGGCAGCCTGAAGGCGAAATTCTGCAAGGCCGGTGAGCGGGCGACGAAGGAATTCTGCGCCGAGCGCGGAATCCCGTTCGACGAATGCGGCAAGCTGATCGTCGCGACCACCGCCGAAGAACTCGCGCGCATGACGGCGCTGGAGGACAGGGCCGAGGTCAACGGCATCGCCTGCCGACGGGTCGGCCGCGACGAGCTGACCGAACTGGAGCCCAACGTCGTCGGTCTCGGCGCTCTGCATCTGCCGAAGACGGGCATCGTCGACTACACGCTGGTGTCCACGGCCCTGGCCGACCTGGTCCGGGGTGCGGGTGGCACGGTGCTCACCGGGCAGCGGGTGGTCGCCATCGCCGAAGACGTGCGGGGAGTGTCGGTTTCGACCCGGGCGACGACCGTGATCTGCGACCGGTTGGTGGTGTGCGGAGGTCTGCAAGCGGACCGCCTCGCCGAGATGGCCGGGGTGCGCGTCGACGTGCAGATCGTTCCCTTTCGCGGGGAGTACTTCCGCCTGCCCAGTGAGCGTTCGGGTTTCGTGCGACGACTGATCTATCCGGTTCCCGATCCGGACCTGCCGTTCCTCGGCGTGCATCTCAGCCCGACGATCGGCGGCGCCATCACCGTGGGGCCCAGCGCGGTCCTCGGGCTGGCCAGGGAGGGCTATCCCAAGTTCTCGGTCAACCCACGGGACGTGGCCAGGATGGCGGCCTTCCCGGGGCTGTGGCGAGTGGCGCGGGCCAACCTGCGCCTCGGCGTCACCGAGGTGGGCAACTCGCTGTTCAAACGTCGCTATCTACGCGAATGTCGCAAGTACGCACCTGGATTGACCGCAGGCGACCTGTTGCCGCACGCGGCGGGCATCCGCGCTCAGGCCGTGCGACGCAACGGCGCGCTGGTCCACGACTTCGTCGTCGAGCGGACCGAGCGGATGATCCACGTACTCAACTCACCGTCGCCCGCGGCCACCGCCGCGCTACCGATCGGGCGGCATCTCGCGGGGCTGGCCGCCGGGGGCGACGACGCGGCTCACCAAGGCTGACATGTTGTCGTCGAGGCCGGTGGCAATGGTCTGGCAGATGTCGCGCAGTTGCGAAACCTGTTGAGGCGTCAGCCGATCGATGACCAGCGCGCGCGCGGACTCGACGTGTGCCGGTGCCGCGTCGGCGATCGTGCGGTGGCCCTCGTCGGTCAGGTGTGCCTCGGTGAGCCGGCCGTCGGTCGGGTGCGGCCGACGCTCCACCCAACCGCGATCCTCGAGCCGGGACACGACGTGCGACAGGCGCGACATCGAACCGTTCGTCACGACGGACAGTGCCTTCATGCCGATCGACCGCGTCGGTTGATCGGACAGCGCCGCTAGGACGTGGTATTCGTACAGCCGCAGTCGTGAGTCGTTGCGGAGCTGAGCGTCGAGCTTCGCGGGTAGTGCGACGAGCACCTGCATCAGCGCCATCCACGCCGCGAGCTCGTCCCGATCGAGCCAGCGCGGCTCCTGTCCTTCGGCCACGGGTCGAGGCTAGGGCATCTGAGTTGACGCTTCAAGTCATGGCATCTACCGTTGACTTGAAACATCAAGTCAACGAACGAGGGGCTGCCATGAACGTGGTGCTGTGGATTCTTGCCGGGGTACTTGCCGTCGCGATGCTGGGCGCCGGCGGGCTGAAGCTGGTGACGCCGAAGGACGGGCTGGCCGACAAGGGCATGGAACTCGGTGAGCTACCCGCCGCCGCGATCAAGGGCATCGGCGCGCTGGAGGTGCTCGGCGGCATCGGACTCGTCGTCCCCGCCCTGGTGAACGTCGCTCCGGTACTCGTCGCGTGGGCGGCGGTCGGGGTGGCGATCATGATGGCCGGCGCCGTGGTCTTCCACCTGCGGCGCAAGGAGATTCAAGGATCGCTGCCCGCCGTCGCGCTGATGATCATGGCCGTGGTGGTGGCCTGGGGCCGCTTCGGAGCCTGGGCCTTCTAAGGTCTCAGGAGCCCGGCTCGGGGATGGTCGAACGGATCACCAGTTCTGGTAGCCGCCCTCCGGCCCGAGCATGCGCTCCAGCCGCGACCGGTTGATCTTCGCCAGCTCGTTGCGGACGACCTTGCGCTCGGTGTCGGCCTCGTTGTGCAGGCGGTCGGTCAAGGTCGTCAGCACCGCCTGCGCATCGAGACCCCCGACGTACATGACGAAGCCGAATCCGAACGTCGACGCGTACGTCCGTGCCGACTCCGCCAGCTCGGTCATCACCGCGGCGTCGTCGTGCCACAGCGCGCACTGTTCGGCCTGGCTCTTCTCGCTGCGCGGCCGACGCCCCAGTTCGGGGCAGGCGTCGAGAATCTGGTCGACGGCCGACTCCGGAAGCGCGAACAGGAGGGCGTCGGCCCGGCGAAACAGCGCGTCGTGGTCGGGGTAGCTGCGGCCGTACGACAGGTGCCTGGCCATCGTCATGCTGTTGCAGCATTCGTACAGCGCGTGAATGGCCTTGCGCTCTGGCAACGCGTTGAACGCGTCGAGGCCGATTCCCTGGTGTAAGAGCACGTCCCCAGGATGGGAGCCCGAAACCACGTACGCGTTACCGCGTGTTACGTCGGTGCTAAATCACGCCCGAATCAGTGCCCGGTGGTCTTGAACCGCTCCACCGAACGCTGCAACTCGGCCTCGGCCTCTTCGCGGCCCGCCCAGTCGGCGGCCTTGACGAACTTGCCCGGCTCGAGGTCCTTGTAGTGCACGAAGAAGTGCTTGATCGCCTCGAGTTCGAACGGCGGCACGTC
>Ga0209051_1000731_pt1 | contig 35651 bp, 37 predicted proteins | sample AraplaCvi_mMS_r2_2_FD_184286 | JGI IMG/M metagenome (GOLD analysis project Ga0209051, IMG submission 184286) | Arabidopsis root microbial communities from North Carolina, USA - plate scrape MF_Cvi_mMS_r2 (SPAdes) (version 2) | ecosystem: Host-associated > Plants > Roots > Endosphere | place...
CCTGTCGCCCGGCAGCTTGCGCCACAGGACAGGCGACAGGTTGAAGCCGACGAGATAATCGAGCGCGCGGCGAGCGAGATAGGCGTCGACCAGCGGCACGTCGATGTCGCGGGGGCTCGCCATGGCATCGAGTACGGCCTTCTTGGTGATGGCGTTGAAGACGACGCGCTTGACCGGCTTGTCGCCGAGGACCTTCTTCTTCTTCAGGAGATCCAGCACATGCCAGGAAATGGCTTCACCTTCGCGATCCGGGTCGGTCGCGAGAAACAGGCCGTCCGAGCCTTTTACGGCATCGGCAATGTCCTTCATGCGCTTCTGCGACGCGGTATCGACCTCCCAGGACATTTCAAAATCCTGGTCGGGAAGCACCGAGCCGTCCTTGGCCGGAAGATCGCGCACATGGCCGAAAGAGGCGAGAACCTTGTAGCCGGAGCCGAGATACTTGTTGATTGTCTTGGCCTTGGCAGGAGATTCTACAACGACAACATTCATTTTGCTTCTCTGCAATAGAGGCTTGGCCCGGAACCATTACGGTCCAGGCGAAAATCTGACCTCCCGACATGGAGGGCGTTTGCCTCGCGGTCAAGGGGCGTCTGTCAAATTATACGGTACAACGCGATGCAACCCTTGGAAGATTTACAATTGGTTGCAATCTTAAATAAATGCTGTATGGTCCCCCGCATACCTCTGGGTGAATTTATTTGGACCGGTGACCGGCTTTTTTTGACAGGACAGGATATGGTTTCTCGCAATGAGGTGGACAGTCGGCGTGAGGAAGATCCCAGGGAAAATATTGCTTATATAAGGCAGATGCTTGGAGAACTCCGGCAGGTCGCCCTGGGGGAGGGCGCGGACATGCTGTGCTATCTCATCGAGATGGCCTATGTGGAGGCCGGAGACGTGCAGGCCGGCCGGCGTCCCCGCTCAGTCTTCCATCGCCAGTGAGACAAGGCCGCCGGCATGCCGATGCAACCGGCCGGCGAGGTCGAGTTCAAGGAGGATGAGATAGACGGAGGAGGCGGGCAGTCCCGTATGCCGGATGATGTCGTCGATATCGACCGGTGTCGGCCCGAGGGCCGAGATGAGGATCGCGCGCTCGTCGTCATTGGGTGGCAAAATGTCGCCTGTCTTGTCCGGCTCCTCGATCACCGACCCGGCGAAGAGGTCAAGCTGCGAGAGCGGCGCCAAGGCTTCGATGACGTCGGCCGAGCCGGTCGTCACGATCGCTCCCTGTTTCAGGAGCCCGTTCGTGCCGTGGCAGCGCGGATCGAGCGGCGAGCCGGGAACTGCAAAGACGAGCCTGCCGAAATCGGTCGCGAGCCTCGCCGTGATCAGCGAACCCGAGCGCTCTGCCGCCTCCACCACCACGAGCCCGAGCGAAATGCCGGATATCAGCCTGTTACGACGGGGGAAGTCCCGCGCCCGCGGCTCCCAGCCGAACGGCATTTCACTGACGGCAAGCCCGGCGCCCTCGGTAATCTCCTCCAGAAGCGTGATGTTTTCCGGCGGATAGGGCTGGTCGAGCCCGCCGGCGAGCACCGCGATCGTGCCCGTCTCCAGGCTGGCGCGATGGGCCGATGTATCGATGCCGCGCGCAAGACCCGACGTCACCGTATAACCGGCCCGGCCGCAATCGCGCGCAATCATCGCTGCGAACTTGGCGCCTGATATCGAAGCGTTGCGCGATCCCACGACGCCGACCGACGGGCGTGTCGCGGCCGAAAGATCACCTTTGGCGGCAAGAAGCGGCGGGGCGCCCTCGATCTGGCGCAGGGCCGGCGGATAATCCGGCTCGCCGATGCCGATGAACCGCGCGCCATGGCGATGGGCTGCTTCCAGTTCCCGCTCTGCTTCCTGAACGCTGGCGATGCGGATCGCCCGCGTTGCCCCGCCGCGAGCGGAGAGTTCCGGCAGCATGGCAAGCGCGTTTTCCGCCGAGCCGCAATGATTGATGAGGTCTCTGAAGGTGGCGGGGCCGACATTGTCGGAACGGATCAGCCTCAGCCAGGCGATCCTTTGCCTCTCCGTCAGCGCAATTCCAACTCGCCTTGCGCTGCCATCCGGCATTGTTTTCCCCGCTTATCCCTTTTGGCCGATCCTGCTTTCGGTGCCGGCGATCAAGCGCTTGATATTCTCCTCGTGTTTCCACCAGGAAATCACGGTCATGACAGCCATGACCAGCGCGATCTTCGGTTCGTTTAAGAACCACAGCGCAACCGGAATGACAAGGGTTGCAACCAGAGCGGAGAGCGAGGAATATTTGCTGATCTTGGCGACGCCGAGCCAGACAACGGCGAAGACAAGCACCATCCACGGAAAGACGCCGAGCAGCGTGCCGATATAGGTGGCGACGCCCTTGCCCCCCTTGAAGCCGAGCCAGACGGGAAAGAGGTGGCCCAGGAAGGCCGCGAAGCCGGCGAGCAGGCCGGCTTCCTTCCCGAAGACATACCAGACGACCAGAGCCGCGACGGTTGCCTTCAGCGCGTCGAGCAGCAGGGTGGCGGCGGCGAGTTTCTTGTTGCCGGTGCGCAGCACGTTGGTCGCGCCGATATTGCCCGATCCGATCGAGCGGATATCACCGAGACCGGCGGCCCGGGTGAGGATCAGGCCGAAGGGGATCGAGCCGAGCAGGTAGCCGAACGCGAGTGCCGCCAGCGCGATGGGTAGGGTGATCTGCCAGTTGAAGAGTTCACTCACGCCCGTGCTCCCCTTAAAGCGTATAGACGCACTTGCCGGCCACATAGGTGGCGACGGCACGGCCCGAGAATCGCGCGTCTTCGAACGGCGTATTCTTCGACTTCGACAAGATCATATCCTTCGAGACGATCCAAGGCTCGTCGAGATCGATCAGCGTGATATCGGCCTTCGCGCCCGGCTTCAGCGTGCCGGCTTCCAGGCCGAAGATCTGCGCCGGCCGGGTCGACATGGCATCGATCAGCCGCATCAGCGGCACGCGGCCGTCGTGATGTAGACGAAGGGCGGCGGCAAGCAGGGTTTCGAGGCCGATGGCGCCATCCTCGGCATCGGCAAACGGCAGGCGCTTGGTATCGACATCCTGCGGATCGTGCGAGGAAACGATGATGTCGATCGTGCCGTCCGCCAAGGCGTCGGCCATCGCGACGCGGTCGTCTTCCGAGCGCAGCGGCGGCGACAGCTTGAAGAAGGTCCGGTATTCGCCGATGTCGTTTTCGTTGAGCGCCAGATGGTTGATCGACACGCCGCAGGTGGCGTTGGCGCCGCGGGCGCGGGCGACGCGCATGGCCTCGGCCGATTCCGCCACGGAAATCTTCGCCGCATGGTATTTCGCCCGCGTCAGGGCGGCGATCCTTAAGTCACGTTCGAGCGGGATGATTTCGGCTTCCTTCGGCACGCCGGACAAGCCCAGCCAGCTCGCGAACAGGCCCTCGTTCATCACGCCGTTGCCGAGATATTTTTCGCGCAGTTCCAGCGAGACCACCGCATCGAACTCGCGCGCATAGGTCATCACCCGGCGCAGGAGCAGCGTGTCGGAAAGCCCGTGCCGGCCATTGGTGAAGGCGACCGCGCCGGACTGCTGAAGCAGGCCGATCTCGGTCATTTCCTTGCCGGCGAGCCCCTTGGTGAGCGCCGCCGCCGGGTGGACGTTGACGACCGCCTTGTCGCGGGCCGTCTTCTGCACGAATTCGACCAGCGCGATATCGTCGAGCACCGGATCGGTATCCGGCATCATGATGAAGGAGGTGATGCCGCCGGCCGCCGCCGCCCGGCTCGCCGATTCGATCGTTTCCGTATGCTCGGCGCCCGGCTCGCCCACATAGACGCGGGCATCGACGAGGCCGGGCGTCGCGACGAGGCCCTTGCAGTCCCTGACGGTCGCGCCTTCCGGTGCGCCCTGGTTCTGAGCCTTGCCGCCGGCGGCGAGGATCCGGCCGTCGGCGCCGATGACGATCGTGCCGGTCTCATCGAGATTGCGCGACGGGTCGATGATGCGCAGGTTCTTGAGGACGGTCGGGGTCATGGGGTTCTGCATCATGCGCGTTCTCCCGCGTTGTGGGAGACGAGCAGGGCCTCCATCACGGCCATGCGCACCGCGACCCCCATTTCCACCTGTTCCTCGATGACGCTCTGCGGGCCGTCCGCGACTTCGGAGGCGATCTCGACGCCACGGTTCATCGGGCCGGGATGCATGACGAGCGCATCCGGCTTTGCCGCCTTCAGCTTTTCGGCATCGAGCCCGTAGAAGCGGAAATATTCACGCACGGAGGGCACGAAAGCGCCGGCCATGCGCTCGCGCTGCAGGCGCAGCATCATCACCACGTCGGCATCCTTGAGCCCTTCCTCCATCGAGTGGAAGACCTCGACGCCCATGTCCCTGATGCCCGAGGGGAGCAGCGTCGAAGGCGCCACCACCCTGACCCGCGCGCCCATCGCGTTAAGGAGCAGGATGTTGGAGCGGGCGACCCGCGAATGCAGCACGTCGCCGCAGATGGCGACGATGATCCGTGACAGCTTGCCCTTGGCCCGGCGGATGGTCAGCGCGTCGAGCAGCGCCTGGGTCGGGTGCTCGTGCTGGCCGTCGCCGGCATTGACCACCGAGCAGGCCACCTTCTGCGCCAGAAGCGCCGCGGCGCCGGCCGATGAGTGCCGCAGCACCAGGACGTCCGGCCGCATCGCGTTCAGCGTCATCGCCGTGTCGATCAGCGTCTCGCCTTTTTTCACCGAGGAATTGCCGACCGACATGTTCATCACGTCGGCGCCGAGGCGTTTGCCGGCCAGCTCGAAGGACGACTGGGTGCGGGTGGAAGCTTCGAAGAACAGGTTGATCTGGGTCAGCCCCCGCAGCGTGGAGGTCTTTTTCTCCCGCTGCCTGGAAATCTTCACGGCCTCGTCGGCCTTGTCGAGAAGAAAGGTGATATCCTGTTCGGTAAGGCCCTTGATGCCGATCAGATGGCGGTGAGGGAAGAAGACCATGGACACGTCTCCGCTTGCGTTCGGCGGTCTATAGGGTCTGACGGCAGGAGCCGCAAGCGGGCGTGGGGTTTATCTCACTGCTTGTTTGAGAGGATCGCGACATGAAGGTTTTTTGAGGCAGGTGCGGCCTTTTGTTGAGAACGCCCGGATTCCTGATTGGGCGCCGTTCCCAGGCCCCATAACTTCCGCTAGAACCCGTTCCATGAACCAGATGTCGCGCGCCGAAGAAAAATTTGCCGAACTCAACCAGCCAAAACCCTGGTCCGGCATCAATGCCTATAGATCCGATCCGCTGGTCGTCGACCTGACGAGCACGCTGAACCGCGCCATCCGCGAGGAATACGACCAGCTCGGCCGTTACGTCACCTCGCCGGAAGCGCAGGAACTCGCGCGCATGGCGAACGAAAACCCGCCGAAGCTCAAGACCCACGGTCCGCGCGGCGAAAGGCTCGATGTCGTCGAATTCCATCCGGCGTGGCACGCGTTGATGCGTCGTTCGATGCAGACCGGCCTGCATTCCTCGGTTTGGGAAAACATTCCGGAAGCCAAGGGCCACGAACACAAGGCGCGCGCGACGCGGTTCTATCTGACGGCGCAGCTCGAATGCGGGCATCTGTGCCCGCTGACCATGACCAGCGCCTCGATCGCCGCGCTGATGGCCTCGCCCCGCGTCCAGAAAGAGTGGGCGCCGAAAATCCTGTCGCGCAAATACGATTCGACGAATCGCCCGGCGTTGCAGAAGAGCGCGGTGACGCTCGGCATGGGCATGACGGAGAAGCAGGGCGGCACCGACGTGCGCGCCAACCGCTCGACCGCCGAGCGGGTCGGCGAAGGCATCTACCGGCTCTCCGGCCACAAGTGGTTCATGTCGGCGCCGATGAGCGACGGTTTCGTCATGCTGGCGAAAACCGGCGACGGCATCGGCTGTTTCCTCGTGCCGCGGCTGCTGGAGGACGGGTCGGCCAACGGCCTGCAGTTCCAGCGTCTGAAGGACAAGCTCGGCAACCGCTCGAACGCGTCTTCCGAGGTCGAGTTCACCGATGCCTTCGGTTATCTGCTGGGCGAACCCGGCGGCGGCATCCGCACCATTCTCGACATGGTCACCCTGACGCGGCTCGACTGCGCGCTGGCCTCGGCCGGCATCATGCGCGCGTCGCTTGCCGAAGCGGTCCACCATACCCGCGGCCGGGCCGTGTTCGGCAAGAAACTGGTCGACCAGCCGCTGATGACCCGCGTGCTGGCCGACATGGCGCTCGACGTGGCTGCCGCGACGGCGCTCGCGTTCCGGCTGGCCGACTCCTTCGATCGCGCCGCCAGCAATCCGGCCGACGCGGCCTTTGCCCGCGTCATGACGCCGGTCATCAAATACTGGAACTGCAAGATCGCGCCTTCGCTGATCTACGAGGCGATGGAGTGCATCGGCGGCAACGGTTATATCGAGGAGCGGCCGATCGCCCGGCACTATCGCGAGGCCCCGGTCAATGCGATCTGGGAAGGCTCGGGCAATGTGATGGCGCTCGACGTGCTCAGGGTCCTGTCGCGTGGGCGGGACCTGTTCAACACGGTGCTTGCGGGTTTCGAGCGGGATCTTGGCCCGGCGGGCAAAAAGACGGTCGAAGTGCTGCGCGCCGCCATGGCGCTCTGCGAAACCGATGAGGGCGCTGCCCGCCTTCTCGTGGAGCAGCTGGCACTTGCGGCGGCTGCATCCGAACTGGTGCGGCTCGGGGCCGGCAAGATCGCCGATGCCTTCCTGGAAACGCGGCTCGCCGGCGGCTGGCGCTCGACCTACGGCATGCTCGATGCCCGGTTCGACGCCCGCTATATCGTCGACCTGCTTTATCCCGCCGCCACGTAGGCCACGGTCGTCATCACGACTGGAATGGTGAGAAACGAGGCGACGACCTGCAGGGTTGCCGCCGCGGCGTACATGTCCGCATCGCCGTTCAATTGTTTGGCCAGCAGATAACCGTTCATAGCGGTGGGGACCGCTGCGCTCAATGCAAGCAGCACGAGGCCGTTGCCTTGGACCCCGCAGAGCAAACCGACGCCGACGGCGACGACCGGGAAGGCGATCAGCTTCAGCACGACGGCCAGAAGGGTGATCGGCCGGGGCCTGAGCGCATCCATGACGCGAAGGCCGGCGCCGACTGTGATCAGGCCGAGGCTGAGCGAAGCCTGCGACAGAAGGTCGACGGTCACCATGACAGGCTCGTAGATCGGAATGCCGGCGACATTGACGAGGATGCCGAGCGCCGTCGAGAGGATCAGCGGATTGGTGCAGATTCTATAGAGGATTGCCCTGTAGTTCCGGTCGTGGCCGGAGAACCAGAGCAGCACCGTCACGTTGATGAAGTTGAGCGGAATGATGATCGCCGCCATCACCAGGCCGACCATGGTCAGGCCCTGCGGGCCGTAGGTCTTTGCGGCGATCGCCAGCGCCATGAACGCATTCCAGCGCGTCGCCGTCTGGAACAGCGACGTATAGGCCGGCCCGCCGACGCGCAGATTGCGCAGCAGAGGCCATGCCAGCAGCAGCCCGACCGACATCACCAGCACGGAAATGATCGCCGCGAAACTGACTGTCAGGTTGTCGCTGTTGGAGAAATCCGCCTTGGCCATGGTTGCAAAGAGCAGGGCCGGAAACAGCACCCAGTAGCTGCACTGCTCGAGCCCGTCCCAGAATTCGGGATTGATGATCGGCGCGCGTTTCAGCCCGACGCCGAGCAGGACGAGCAGGAAGATCGGCAGGACGCTTTGGAAGACGATGAGCATGGGGAGGGCACGTCGGTGGGAGGGTACGATCTCGTTAGTCCTCCCGTGCCGATAGTGCAATGCACCCCGGGTGAATTCAAGTGCGGCGTGCGCAATCCTGTGCATGGCGGCCGAGACCGCTTGCGGCGGTGGATGGCTCGGACTATCGCGGTGGGTCAAGATGAAACCGAAACAGGCGGACAATGCTGCAGATCCCTGAAGTGACAGCGCAACAAGGTTCGGTCGCCAAAGTGCGCAGCCGCGCCGGCACCGAGCGGGCGATCTTCCTGGCGGCCCGCGATCTGCTTGCGGAACAGGGCTTCCAGGGGTTCGGCATCAACGCGGTGGCGCGCCGGGCCTGTTGCGACAAGCAGCTCATCTACCGGTATTACGGCGGCCTCGACGGGCTGATCGAGGCGATCGGCGCCGATCTCGGCACCTGGGTCAAGGACCGCATCCCGGAAGATACGGGCGGCATGTTCCTGCTCACCTATGGCGACCTGATGGAAAAGCTCTCCATCTATTTCATGGAAGCCCTGCGCGACGACCCGCTGGTGTGCAAGATAGTCGCCTGGGAAGTCTCGCAGGATACGCCGCAGGTCCGCCGGCTGTCGGAGGCGCGCACCAAGGCGCTCGGCAAATGGCTCGAGAAGATGCGCGGCTCGCTGACGCCGCCGAAGGGTGTCGATGCCGCGACCACCAATGCGCTGCTTTTCGCGGCCATCCAGCACCTGGTGATTTCAGCGGCCGTCAGCGGCCAGTTCGCCGGCATGGCGTTGAAAACGGAGAAGGACTGGGACAAGGTCGGCAACGCGCTTCGCCGGCTGGTGCGCGCGATCTACGGCTGATCCGCCGACACGTCTTGAAGCCGCAACCTCTGCCTAATATCTCTTTGGCAGACGGAGGAAGTGATCATGACGGTACCGACGCTTTACGAATGGATTGGCGGCTTCGACGCGCTTTTGCGGCTGACGACGGAGTTCTATCGTCGCGTCCCGGCAGATGACCTGCTCGGCCCGGTCTTCGCCGGCATGGACAAGAACCACCCCGAGCATGTTGCGATGTTCATCGCCGAAGTCATAGGCGGGCCGAAGCTTTATTCCGAGCAGCACGGCGGTCACCCGGCCATGGTGCGCCATCATCTCGACAGGCACCTGACGGAACAGATGCGCCGGCGCTGGATCAATCTTCTGCTCGACAGCTATACCGACCTCGGGCTTCCCGCCGACCCGGAATTTGCCTCGGCGCTGGTCGGCTACCTGGAATGGGGATCGCGGCTGGCGGTCATCAATTCTCAGCCCGGCGCAAAGGTCTACGAACATGCTCCCATGCCGCAATGGGGCTGGGGCGAGACAGGCGGTCCCTACATTCCAAAGAAGCCGGTGCCGCCGTCGGCCTGAGCCGCGTTATCCACAGCCGCCCTGCCGGAATTAACCATGCCGCCCGGTTTCCGTTGCAGGAAATCCTCCACGGCCTAGATTGGCATTAACGCATTGTTAACCAAGACATTGGCCGGGCGCGCTCAGGATGGGAACGACAATCAGGGAGAGTGCATTGCTGCTCGTCATGACGACGATCTTCGCGGTGCTGGCGCTTGATATCGCGGTTCCCGCACTGGTCCTGAGCCTGATGGCTCTGTCGAGATGGCTCGTGTCGCTGGAAATATATCCGGTCGAGCCGAGGGGGAAGACCGCATGAAGTGGTTCCTGATATTGTGGGCCGGACCGGTCCTGCTGCTGTCCGGCTGGTACGGGCTTTCCTACTACGACATGAGCTTCGGCTTCTTCATGCTCACCCGCCAGACCCATGATCTGGTCTTCCAGGTTTACGGGAATATCCTCGGAATTCCGCCGGAAACCATTCCGCCGCTGGTGGCCCGCGCTATCGCCTTTGATAGTCTGGTCGTGTTTGCCATCGTCGCATTCCGCAAGCGCAAGGCCATTGCCGCCTGGTGGCAGAGGCGTCAGCTTGCGAAATCGGTTTCCCTGCCGAGCGAAGAGAGCCTGTCGAGCGCTCCCTGAAGGATGAAGCTCGCCGCGGCGGAATCGATCCGCTCGGCGCGCTTGGCTCGCGACACGTCCATTTCCAGAAGCGCCCGCTCGGCGGCGACCGTCGAGAGCCGTTCGTCCCAGAAGACGAAGGGCAGGGCGGTCTTTTCCGACATCGAACGCACGAAGGCCCGCGTCGCCTGCACCCGCGGGCCGGCAGATCCGTCCATGTTCATCGGCAGGCCGATGACGAAGCCCGCCACCTTCTCCTTCTCGGCAAAGCCGAGCAGCACTTGCGCATCCTGGGTGAATTTCACCCGCTTGATGACCGGCCGGGGAGAGGCGAAACGCCGCCCGATATCCGACATGGCGAGCCCGATCGTCTTGGTGCCGAGGTCGAGCCCGGCGATCGCCTGTCCGGGCTGAAGGGCTTCGGCCAGCTCCTCGATCGTCATCACCGTCATGCGTTCTTCATCCCCGCGATCCAAAAAGGGTGACCGGGGAGAGTTTGTCCCACCCGCTGTCCACTTCCCTTTAGCCTCATATCGGCTATGTGTCGTTACCATCCCGCATCATATTGAAGGAGAGTTTTCCATGAAGATCACCTGGCTCGGCCATGCCGCCTTCCGCATCGAGACCGCCAAGGCGAAGATCCTGATCGACCCTTTCCTGACCTACAATCCGGCCTTTGCCGGCCAGGACATCAAGGCCGCCGCCGAGGGCCTGACCCATATCCTGCTCACCCACGGCCATGGCGACCATGTCGGCGACACGGTGCAGATAGCCAAGGAAACCGGCGCCGTCGTGCTCGCCAACTACGACCTTGGCGTCTGGCTGGCCAAGAAGGGCGTTGAAAAGCTCGAAATGGGCAATACCGGCGGCACGATCAATTTCGACGGCTTCACCGCCACCTTCACCAATGCGCTGCATTCTTCCGCCTCGCTTACCGAAGACGGTGTTTCCCACTGCCTCGGCAATGCCAACGGCCTGATGCTGCATTTCGACGACGAGCCCTCCGTGCTCCACATGGGCGACACCGACATCTTCTCCGACATGGCCCTGATCAACGAACTGCACCAGCCGGATATCGGCATCGTGCCGATCGGCGACCGCTACACCATGGGCGGTGCCGTCGCAGCGCTCGCCTGCCAGCGCTTCTTCGACTTCAAGCATGCACTGCCCTGCCATTACGGCCTGCCGGGCGTCGACCAGACGCCGGAAAAATTCGTGAAGGGCATGGAAGGCACCCGCACCCGCGTCGAGACGCCAGCTCCGGGCGGCAGCCTGACGTTCTGATCCATACCTCCTGCGGCGCGCGCCTTCGCAAATTGAGGCGCGCTCCCTGTTGCGAAGGGCGGACGCGGCGATTATAGCGGGTAGGAATTTTCTTGCCCGGAGTCATGCCATGTCCGTCGATCTCGCCACCGTCAAGCGCGTCGCGCGCCTTGCCCGCATTGCGGTCACCGAGGAAGATGCCAATCGCATGGTCGGCGAGCTGAACGGCATCATCAATTTCGTCGAGCAGCTTTCCGAAGTCGATGTCACTGGCGTCGAACCGATGACCTCGGTCACCCCGATGGACATGCGCAAGCGCGCCGACGCCGTTACCGATGGTGACAAGGCCGGCGATATCGTCGCCAATGCGCCGACCACCGACCATAATTTCTTCCTGGTGCCGAAGGTCGTCGAGTGAGCGCTTGAATAGCGCCCCCGCCGAACCTCCTCCTCGTTTTCGAACCGTTTGAAGAGCCCATGACCGAACTCACCAGCCTCACCATTGCCGAAGCCCGCGAAAAGCTCGAAGCGAAGGAATTCACCTCGGTCGAGCTGACACAGGCCTATCTCGCCGCGATCGACGCCGCCAATTCCGTGTTCAACGCCTATGTGGCCGTGACGCCGGAAAAGGCGCTCGACATGGCAAAGGCTTCCGACGCGCGCCGCGCCGGCGGCAAGGTCGGCGCTCTGGAAGGCATCCCGCTCGGCATCAAGGACCTATTTGCCACCCGCGACGTCCACACCCAGGCCTGCAGCCACATCCTCGACGGCTTCCAGCCGAAATACGAATCGACGGTGACCCAGAACCTCTGGGACGACGGCGCGGTGATGCTCGGCAAGCTGAACATGGACGAGTTCGCCATGGGCTCTTCCAACGAAACCTCGCATTACGGCGCCGTGGTCAATCCGTGGAAAGCCAAGGGCTCGAACCAGCAGCTCGTGCCCGGCGGCTCCTCCGGCGGTTCTGCCGCTGCCGTATCCGCATTCCTGTGCGCCGGTGCGACCGCTACCGATACCGGCGGTTCGATCCGCCAGCCGGCCGCCTTCACCGGTACCGTCGGCATCAAGCCGACCTACGGCCGCTGCTCGCGCTGGGGCACGGTCGCGTTTGCCTCGTCGCTCGACCAGGCCGGCCCGATCGCCCGCGACGTACGCGACGCCGCGATCATGCTGAGGTCGATGGCGTCGGTCGACGCCAAGGACACGACCTCCGTCGACCTGCCGGTGCCGGATTACGAAGCCTCCCTCGGCCAGTCGCTCAAGGGTATGAAGATCGGCATTCCGAAGGAATACCGCGTCGAGGGCATGCCGGAAGAGATCGAAAAGCTTTGGGCGCAAGGCATCGCCTGGTTGAAGGATGCCGGTGCCGAGATCGTAGACATCACCCTGCCGCATACCAAATACGCCCTGCCGGCCTATTACATCGTCGCCCCTGCCGAAGCCTCGTCGAACCTCGCCCGTTACGATGGCGTGCGTTACGGCCTGCGCGTCGACGGCAAGGACATCGTCGACATGTACGAGAAGACCCGCGCGAGCGGCTTCGGCACCGAGGTCAAGCGCCGTATCATGATCGGCACCTATGTTCTGTCGGCCGGTTATTACGACGCCTATTACCTGCAGGCGCAGAAGGTTCGCACGCTCATCAAGCGCGACTTCGAGATCGTCTTCGACGCCGGCGTCGATGCGATCCTGACGCCCGCCACGCCGTCCTCGGCCTTCGGCATCGCCGACGAGGACCTCGCGTCGGATCCGGTCAAGATGTACCTCAACGACATCTTCACTGTGACGGTCAATATGGCCGGCCTGCCGGGCATTGCCGTTCCTGCCGGCCTCGACGCCAAGGGCCTGCCGCTCGGCCTGCAGCTGATCGGCAAGCCGTTCGAGGAGGAAACGCTGTTCCGCACCGCTTACGTCATCGAACAGGCCGCCGGCCGCTTCACGCCGGCGAAGTGGTGGTAAGCGGACTTACAATTCGGAAAATGACGCTCGCCGATCACCATGTGATCGGCGAAGTCGGTTTTGCAGCCTGGAAAACCAGCACGGCGGGCGAAGCGGGTTTCAGCGACCCGTCCGTGATCGAAGCCGCTCGCAAGGCTTTCTTTGATTATCCGGCCCAAGCCAAGGGCGACGTCGCCGTTGCCGAGCTTGGAGAAAGAGTGGCTGGCTGGGGCGCCCGCGAGGACCAACCCGATAGTATTTCCGATATCTGGGTCGATCCCGCCTTTCAGGGCCGCGGTATCGGTTCGGCGCTGGTGCGGTATTTCCTGGAGCGCATCGGGACGGAAGGTCTCTCGATCGCCAGGATACATACCCGCGCCACCAATGCCGGTGCGACAAGGCTTTATCAGCGGTGTGGTTTCTCGGTCGTCTGGAGGGGAGAGGAGTTCGATTCCGGGCTCGGCATCCCGCTCGAAAAACTGCACCTTGAAAAGCGTCTGGGTTGAAGATCTGCATTTTCTAATTTGTTGCGGTTATGCAACTACCGATCGATTGCAACTCTCCGCTGTAATTTTACCCGTTGCATATGCGGCCCGAAATGCCCTAAACGCGCCCTCCCGGTCGTCAGCCGGTGTGGACGTCAACGGATGGAGTTCCAAACCTCCTCCCGTGCAGCCGGCTTTGCCGTCCTGCATACGGATGCCGCATCGGAGGTCGGACAAGCGGATATAGCTCAGCCAGGAAGAGCGCCGGATGCAGAATCCGGAGGTCGCGGGTTCGAATCCCGTTATACGCCCCATTTGGATAGCTCAGACGGGTAGAGCATCAGACTGATAATCTGATTGTCGAAGGTTCGAATCCTTCTCCAAGGCTGGCTCCTAACCAGCAACACCCTGCGAAGGTGTCAAACAGGATTGACGGTTCGGGAACCGGAATGTCGAGGAAAGGAAAGAGGCCGAAAGGTCTCGGACTTTTCTAAAAACCAGGGGCGCAAGCCAGGACGACAGTGATGACCAAGCCGCATGCCGGCCGGCCAGGGAGTGCGCTCCGGGGCTCGCCCGTGTGCTGCGACGTCCGCTCCCGCCGTTCCGCAAGTGCCGTCTGCCACCGGTTCCCGGATCATTGCCGGGCGAACTGCAGAACTGAACGAAACGAAACACGAAACGCAAAAGGAACAATCGGTCGATGACTTGAGCAACGCCGAAGGAGTAACGAACATGACAAAGCTTCTCGAGATGATTTTGGGGCGCAAGCGCGTCCTGGTAAAGGAAAACGAACGTGTGATCGCCCTCAACGAGGGCCGTATTCAGGGCATTTACGGGGCCGGCATGCATTGGCTGCGGAACACCCGAAATAGCCTGGAGATCGCGCGTTACGACCTGACCAACCCGGCATTCGTTTCGATTTACGAGAAGGCTCTGTTCGATAGGCTCCCGGATGTCGCCGAGCGCAACCTGACCGTTTTCCGAACTGCCGCCACCGAGGTTGCGGTGATCGAGCGGGACGGTGTGATCCACTCCGTCTTGATGCCGAACCAGAAGCTCGTCGTCTGGAAGGACGCCGGGCCGTGGACGGAAAAGCGGATCGACGTTTCGGAGAACCTGACCGTCGACCCGGCATTGACGCGCCGGATCGTCCAGGCCCGTAAGGCCGAAGCGATCACCATGCATCTCGTCAACGAAGGGCAGGTGGGTCTGCTGTTCATCGACGGCGCGCAGGCCGGAACGCTCGTCGCTGGTATCCATGCCTTCTGGAATGTCGGCAAGGCTTGCCAGGTGAAGGTGATCGACCTGAAGTGGCAGTCGCTCGACGTTTCGGGCCAGGAACTCCTGACCCGTGACCGCGTGACGATCCGCGTCAACATCTCCGCCGAATACCGGGTTACCGATCCGGTCAAGGCGGTGACCGTTGTGAAGGACTTCTCCGACGCGCTGTACCGCGCGCTGCAGTTCGTCTTCCGCCGTACGCTCGGCAGCCTGACGCTCGACCAGATCCTCGAGCGGAAGGTGACGATCAATGCCGAAGCCGCCGAAAAGGTCCGCGAGGACATGGCGGCGATCGGCATCGAGGTCTCCGGCATCGAGCTCAAGGACGTGATCCTGCCGGGCGAGATGCGGGAGATCCTGAACCAGGTCGTTGCCGCCGAAAAGCAGGCCGAAGCCAACGTCATTCGCCGCCGCGAGGAAACGAACGCCACCCGTTCGCTCCTCAACACGGCGAAGGTCATGGCCGAAAACCCGGTCATGCTGCGCCTGAAGGAGCTCGAAGCGCTCGAAACCATCGCCGGCAAGGTTGGTCACCTGACCATCCACAACGGCACCGGCGGATTGATGCACGACATCATCAATCTGCGCGACTGATAAGGCAGGTGCCGTCTCGGATTTCGGGGCGGCGCCTGTTATAGGTCTCTCACTTTGGAGGAGACCTCATGTCGAAATCTGATCTTTCAACCTTGATCGATGCCTTCGACCAGCTCGCCGACGCGAGCTTCACGATGGGCGCTGAATGGGAAACGGTCCACAATATTTGCCAGGCCCATGAAGGCGACAAGCCGTTCGACTGGGGCCATGCGCTCTGCCACCGCATCGAAGGCGACGACTGGAACGCCGACTATTGGTACCGCCGAGCCGGCAAGAAGCGGATCGGCTCGATCGGCGAAGAGTGGGCTGCGATGAAGGTTGAGCTTACGGTTGCCTGACGCCTCTAAAGTTTGCCGCGCGCCAAGAAGGCACGCGGCGTTTCTTTCTATCGATTATCCTGCTCGGCTCTCACCAGAACCAGCCCCCTTTCGGTGATGCGGTATGGCCTGCCGCCTTGGGATTTGATCGCCTTCTTCTGCTTGAGCTTGCGGAAGGTGACGAGGTCGAGGCCCGAGAAAGCCCAGCCCTCGCGGGTGACGAGCTGCAGCTTTTCGATCTTCCTGTTGTCGTCGCGGGTAATCTCGATCCTGCCGCCCTGGGCGAGCAGATGGAGGATGCGCTGTTCGGCGCGGGAAATGTCCATGTCTTGATGTCCGGAGAAGCGCTCGAAACGAGCGCACAAAAACGTTGCCGGCGTCGCAAAACGTCGGAGTTCTCGTTTTTGTCTGGGCCGGCGCGGCTAGGTGCGGGGCCGGCCCCTTAGCGGGTCTCTACGGAAGAGAACATCAAAACTCCATCGATACGCTATCCGCACTAGGCGGGTTTTCCCTCTCGGTCAAGCACCTGACGAAAGCGCCCTATAAGTTGCACTGGTCAAAGCGCGGACTCAGTGTTCTACTGACGCTGCAGCAGGGGAAGATATGGCCCATATTCGCAATGCGCGTGAGGACGAGGTGGATATCCTGGCGGAAATCGGCTTCCGCTCCTGGGAGAAGGCCATGATTTCGATCGGCGAAATGACCGATATGCGCTCCAGCGCCCGCACCGCCTTCCAGAATTTTACCCGCTCCTCCTGGCTCACCATCACCGTCGTCGAACAGGGCGGCAATCTTGCCGGCTGGGCTGCGCGCGAAAAGCTTGACGAACTGATCTCCGATTTCTGGATCGACCCGTCTTTCAAGGGGCAGGGGCTCGGCCGCGCGCTTCTGACGGAGGTAGAAGCCGAGATCGTCCATCAGGGTTTCGAAGTCGCCCGCGTCGAGACCCATGCCCGCAATGCCGAGGCGGTCGGCTTCTTCGAGAAGCAGGGTTACTCCATCAACTGGCTGTCGATCACCTATTCCCCCAAGATCGACCGCGACGTGCAGTCGGTCGGTCTCTCCAAGCGCCTCGTCCTCGAAGCGCCGGAAACTTACGGGCCAAGTTTCTAGATCGCCCCTACAGCTTGCCGCATTAGATCCGGCGCAAGCAGCCATGACGCCGCTCCGACAACATGAAGGGCGACGATCATCATCAGCAACGTGCGGAAAGGCTCCTTGCGGGTCTTGTGCCGCAGCATCTGCTGTGCAGCTACAGCGCCCAGGCTGCCTCCGATGAAGGCTATGCCCAGGAGCGTGCGTTCGCTGATCCGCCACGTGTCGCCGATCGCCGCATGCTTGTCCCACCAATACATGCAGAATGCGACGACGTTCAGGAGTAGATAAAGGATGAATGGCGTGAGTAGGGTCGATAGCTCCATCCCGCAATTTCACCGGAGTCCGGTTAAAACCGGCTGAACAATAGCATTCGCGGCGATCCCTGCTTGCGGCAAGTCTTGCACCTCCGCGCCATTTGCTCTACCTCCAGAAAATCAAGTCGAGACCATTTCACGAGCATCAGATGACCCTTGTCGACGTCCGCACGCCCGATCCGAAACGCTTCATTCCCGGCGCCACCGGCGATTGGGAAGTCATCATCGGCATGGAGGTGCACGCCCAGGTTCTCTCCAATTCAAAGCTCTTCTCCGGCGCCTCGACCGAGTTCGGCAAGCCGGCCAATTCCAACGTCTCGCTCGTCGATGCGGCCATGCCCGGCATGCTGCCGGTCATCAACGAGGAATGCATCCGCCAAGCGGTGCGCACCGGTCTCGGCCTCAAGGCCCAGATCAACAAGCGTTCGCTGTTCGACCGCAAGAACTATTTCTATCCGGACCTGCCGCAGGGCTACCAGATCTCCCAGTACAAGGATCCGATCGTCGGCGAGGGCAAGATCGTCATCTCGCTCGGCCCGGACCGCCAGGGCCAGTTCGAGGATATCGAGATCGGCATCGAGCGCCTGCATCTGGAACAGGATGCCGGCAAGCTGATGCACGACCAGCATCCGACCATGTCCTATGTGGACCTCAACCGTTCCGGCGTGGCGCTGATGGAGATCGTCTCCAAGCCCGACATGCGCTCCTCCGACGAAGCCAAGGCCTACATGACCAAGCTGCGTTCGATCGTGCGTTACCTCGGCACCTGCGACGGCAACATGGACGAAGGCTCCATGCGCGCCGACGTCAACGTCTCGGTACGCCGTCCGGGCGCCGAATTCGGCACCCGCTGCGAGATCAAGAACGTCAACTCGATCCGCTTCATCGGCCAGGCGATCGAATACGAGGCGCGCCGCCAGATCGGCATTCTGGAAGACGGCGGTTCGATCGACCAGGAGACCCGCCTGTTCGACCCGAACAAGGGCGAAACGCGCTCGATGCGCTCCAAGGAAGACGCGCATGACTATCGCTATTTCCCCGATCCGGACCTGCTGCCGCTTGAATTCGACGATGCCTTCATCGAGGAACTGCGTGCAGGCCTGACCGAGCTGCCCGACGATAAGAAGGCCCGTTTCGTGAAGGAGCTCGGCCTGTCGATCTACGACGCCTCGGTTCTGGTCTCGGAAAAGGCGATCGCCGATTATTTCGAGGCGGTGGCCGAAGGCCGTGACGGCAAGATCGCCGCCAACTGGGTCATCAACGACCTCTTGGGCGCCTTGAACAGAACCGGCAAAGACATTGAAGAGACTCCGGTTTCTCCCGCCCAGCTCGGCGCCATCATCGACCTCATCAAGGCCGAGACGATTTCCGGCAAGATCGCCAAGGACCTGTTCGAGATCGTGCTCACCGAGGGCGGCGATCCGGCCGAGATCGTCGAGGCCCGCGGCATGAAGCAGGTCACCGATACCGGCGCGATCGAGGCGGCCGTAGACGAGATCATCGCCGCCAACCCGGACCAGGTCGCCAAGGTCAAGGCGAAACCCACGCTTGCCGGCTGGTTCGTCGGCCAGGTGATGAAGTCCACCGGCGGCAAGGCCAACCCGCAGGCCGTGCAGGCGCTCGTCAAGGCGAAGCTCGGGATCGAAGAGGAGTAGGCCGGATGGTCTACTTCGTCCGCACCGCCGGTGATGCTGACGTCGAGAAGATCCGCGCCCTGCTGGCGGCGACCTTCCATGATACCTATGACCCGTTTTATGGGGTGGACCAAGTCCAGCGGATGGTGAGCGGCTGGCATTCGGCGGCAGCCGTCCGGGCGCGCATCCAGAAGCGCGGTGGCGAGTTCCTGGTGGCCGACAACGGCAGGGAGATCGGCGGCATCGGTTATGCCGCCATGTATCCGAAGATGGTGAAGACGGCGATGCTGCATCAGCTCTACGTCAAGCCGTCCTGCCAGAACGAGGGCATCGGGCGGGATATCTTCGCCGAGCTCGAAACCTGTTTCCCGGATGCCGAGATCATGCGGGTCGAGGTGGCGCTGCCGAACGTGCGGGCGCTCTCCTTCTACGAGCGGCTCGGATTTTCCGAGGTCGACCGGATGGAGGAATGGGGCGCCCCCAATTCCGGCTTGCCGGCGATCATCATGGAGAAGCGGCTACCGGTCTGACGGTTGCCGCCCGACGACACCCTTATTGCGCAGGATCGAATTTCTTGCCGTCCTCGTCGTAGATCGCCACCAGGCTGCATTCCATCAGGCCCTTGCGCTGCTTCATGTCGCAGATGGATCTGGAGGCTTTGATGGCGGTTTCCTTGCTGTCGAAGCCGCAGAAGGTCTCGTGCCAATGCGGCCCCTCCTTGGATTGCGCGAAGACGTCGATGCTCCAGCCGGCCGGGAAACAGGCAGTCGTTTCAAGGCAGTCCTCGGCCGTCCCGCCGTCCTTGATGCATTTCTTCTTGGCGCAGTCGAGCGCCTTGCGGATCGAGGACGCAAAGCAGACGCCGCTGCTCATTTCCGGCGCCTGGGAGAAACCGACCGCGCCGCGGCCTTCCGCAAAGGTCGCCATCGGCCACGCCGCCATGACGACAGCCAATAAAATCATCCCAGGTCTTTGTGCCATCGCCCCAGCCCCTCTAAGCTTCGCGGGAATCATGCCGATTCTGCGTTGAAAGGAAAGAGATGACGGAGAAGCTTATTATCCGCCGGGCTCGCGAAACGGATCTTCCGGCGCTGATCGCCCTTTTTGCCGCCGACGACGTGGGTGGACACGGCGACACGACAGACGAAAGCGCCTATGAAGACTATCTGCGCGCCTTCAACGTCATCGATGCATCGCAGAACGAGCAGCTTTTCGTCGCCGATATCGAGGGAGAGGTGGTCGGCACGTTCGAAATCATGTTCAGCCGGACTTTGACGGACAGGGGTTCGCTGTCGATGGTCGTGGAAGCCGTCCAGACCCGGTCGGACATGCGCGGCAAAGGCATCGGCGCGCGGATGATCGAATATGCGGTCGAGGAGGCGCGGCGCCGCGACTGCCGCACCGTCCGGCTCACCTCCAACATGGCGCGCACCGATGCGCATCGCTTCTATGAGCGCCTCGGCTTCGCCAAAAGCCATTTCGGCTTCAAGATGAAGCTCAAATGAGGGCGCGCGACATTTGGAATCACTGGACATCGAAGGCGCCAAGCGGCATAAGCGGATCAGTCACTTCGATCGTCATCCTGTTTGCCTAGCCGACGGAACATCCATGAAAAACCTCCTGCTGCAGATCTTCACCTGGTGGAACGGACAGACCATGGGCACCCGGTTCTTCACCTGGCGTTTCGGCAAGAGGGTCGGCGAGGACGAGATGGGCAATGTCTATTACGAAGGTCCGATGACCTCCTGGGGCAAGCCGAAGCGTTGGGTGATCTACAAGAACTACGCCGAAGCCTCCGCAATCGGGCCTGGCTGGCACGGCTGGATGCACTACCGCACCGACGTTCCGCCTTCGAAGGAAGACTACAAGGCGCGGGAATGGCAGAAGCCGCACAAGCCGAATGCCACCGGCACGCCGCTCGCCTATCGCCCGCAGGGCTCGCTTGCCGCGACCGGCGAACGCCCCCGCGTCACCGGCGATTACGACGCCTGGACGCCCGGCAACTGACACCTGTTTTGGCCACATTCGACCTCTAGGGGTCGGTGCCGACGGGATTTGCCGAGACGGGAAGCATAATGGGATTGATGACGGTTTTTCCACGCAAGCCAATGGTCGGCGCACTGATCGCGCTGGCATCCGTGCTTGCGGCGGACGGTGTATCGGCGGCGCGGTTGAGCAATCCCGTTGCGGTCTTTGCCGGCATCGACAAGATCACCGGCCGCATCACCACGTTCGACGTCTATGTCAACGAAACCGTCCAGTACGGCGCGCTGCAGGTGACGCCGAAAGTCTGCTATTCCCGCGACGAGACGGAAGCCCAGAAGATCGACGGTTTCGTGGAAGTGGACGAGATCACCCTCGACCGCAAGATCCGCCGGATCTTTACCGGCTGGATGTTCGCCGACAGCCCCGGCCTCAACGCCGTGGAACATCCGATCTATGACGTGTGGCTGACCGGCTGCAAGCAGAAGTCCGACGTACCGCCGCCGAAGGCGACCAACTGAGGTTTCAGGCCGACGGGGTCTTGTTACGCCTGAAGAGGCCGGCAACAAACCGATAGGCTCCCGCAAGACCCGCAAAAACAAAGATGAAGCCGCCCTTCTTCAGAAGCGCGAGCGCGGCCGCGAACAAGCCGAACTTTGCGGCAACCTTGGCCCCGGCGCCGGCCGCAATCATGCCCGCCATGCCATAGGCGGCGATCTTGTCGCCATCCCGAAAGTCCGCATAACCGGCTCCCTTGTCGAAGGACACCATGTTGGTGACCGTGGGAATAGCGGCCTTGATTTCCGCAAGCTGGTCGAGCCCTGAAACGAAGTTGAACTGCAGCACGCCTTCGCGTCCGAGCGCGCGAATGGAGTAGTTCAGCGTGTGGGCCGCCGACATGTCTTTGCCGAAAATCAGGTCTCGCGCCCAGTGCAATGTATGCGCGGAACTATCGTAGTGGGGGGGCGATGCCCAGCCGACGAGCGTTATAGGCTCGAAGCCCTGTTTCTCCCGCTCCACATTTCTCTCGACGACGCCATTCTTGATCTGCTGGAGAAGCTCGTTGTAGTCGATTGACGCTGCTTCGGCATCCGAAACGTAACCGTCCGCATCGTATATGATGATAGAGCCCCAGGACATCTTTTCGGAAGGCAGGTATTGTGTCGGGAAAAGCATACCCAGATTGCCGTCGGCCGAGGCCGGTGGGTTGCCCCAGATATCGACCAGTACCTTTTTCGTGTCTACCGGATTGAGGTAATAAAAATTTGGAGGAACGACGAGCGTCGCCTTGGCGGCCGGCAGCTTCACCATGCCCTGCTGGAAATTGAAATTTTTGAAGAATTGCTTTTCCTGATCGGAAAATGTGGTGGCGTTCGGGAAAACCTCTTCCATGGATTTGGCGCATGCCGGACCGCCCATGGATGCGAGAATAACAATGGTCGCTAAAAAATGTCTCATCAGAAAATCCCCTTCGATCATTCTACCTTAGCGTGCTCTATGCGCGTAGCAACACGGTGAGGGTATTTTTCAGGAGGGGAAATCAGAATTTCAGATGCGGCACTTCGACCGCGGCTCTCAGGAGCTTGAGATAGTCGTCCTTGGGAACGTCGATCGCGCCGAACGTCTTCAGATGCTCGGTGGTGAACTGCGTGTCGAGCAGGGTAAAGCCGTTTTCCCGAAGCCGCTCCACCAGATGCACGAGGCAGATCTTGGAGGCGTTGGTGCGCCTCGAAAACATGCTCTCGCCGAAGAACGCGGAACCGAGCGAGACGCCGTAAAGCCCGCCGACCAGCTCATCGCCCTCGAAGGCCTCGACGCTGTGCGCGTGGCCCATGCGGTGCAGTTCGGTATAGAGCTTGCGGATGGTGGAGTTGATCCAGGTGCTCGGCCGGTCGCCGGCAGGTTCGGCGCATAAGGCCATCACGCGCTCGAAGGCCGTGTCGAAACGGATGTCGAACGGGGCCTTGCGGACCGCCTTGGCGAGGCTTTTCGAGACGTGGAAGGCGTCGAGCGGCAGGAGCCCACGCATTTCCGGCTCGACCCAGAAAATTTCCGGGTCGTCTGCCGATTCGGCCATCGGGAAGAGGCCGATGGAATAGGCGCGCAGCAGGATTTCCGGGGTTATCGCCGGGTAATATCTGCCACGTCGCCCTGCCATCGATCTCCCTAATGCGTCTTGTCGCCGGCGAGATAGTGTTCCAGCCAGTGAATGTCATAATCGCCGTTGGCGATATCCGGATTGTCGACGAGGTCCTGGAAGAGCGGCAGCGTCGTCTTGATGCCGTCCACGACGAACTCGTCCAGCACGCGGCGCAGGCGCATCATGCATTCGACGCGGGTGCGTCCATGCACGATCAGCTTGCCGATCAGGCTGTCGTAATAGGGCGGGATGCGATAGCCCGCATAGGCGCCGGAATCGACGCGCACGCCAAGGCCGCCCGGTGCATGGAAATGCGTGATCGTACCGGGGGACGGCACGAAGGTGCGCGGATCCTCGGCATTGATACGGCATTCGATGGCATGGCCGGAGAACACGATGTCCTCCTGCTTGACGGACAGGCCGCCGCCGGAGGCGACGCGGATCTGTTCGTGCACGAGGTCGATGCCGGTGATCGCTTCGGTGATCGGGTGTTCGACCTGGAGACGGGTGTTCATTTCGATGAAATAGAACTCGCCGTTCTCGTAGAGGAACTCGATCGTGCCGGCGCCGCGGTATTTCAGCTTGCGCATCGCATCGGCGCAGATCTCGCCGATCTTCATCCGCTGCTCGACATTGAGGGCAGGGGAGTTTGCTTCTTCCCAGACCTTCTGGTGGCGGCGCTGCAGCGAGCAGTCGCGCTCGCCGAGATGGATGGCATTGCCTTCACCGTCGCCGACCACCTGGATCTCGATATGGCGGGGCTTGCCGAGATACTTTTCCATGTAGACGGCGTCGTTGCCGAATGCGGCGAGCGCTTCGGAACGGGCGGTCGAGACGGCCTCGTCGAGATCGGCCTCGGTCTTGGCGACCTTCATGCCACGTCCGCCGCCGCCGGCGGTCGCCTTGATCAGTACCGGGAAGCCGATCTGACGGGCGATTTCCATCGCGTTTTCGGGCTTCACCTCGCCGTCGGAGCCGGGAACGACGGGGATGCCGAGCTCCTGCGCGGTCTGCTTGGCGGTGATCTTGTCGCCCATGATGCGGATATGGTCGGCGGTCGGGCCGATGAAGGTAATGCCGTGCGCGTCGAGGATATCCGCGAACTTGGCGTTTTCCGACAGGAAGCCGTAGCCCGGATGCACGGCGTCGGCGCCGGTGATCTCGCAGGCGGCAACGATCTGGTGGATGTTCAGATAGCTCTCGCGCGACGGCGGCGGGCCGATGCACACGCTTTCGTCCGCAAGCCGCACATGCATGGCGTCGGCGTCGGCGGTGGAATGGACCGCGACGGTCGCGATGCCGAGTTCCTTGCAGGCGCGAAGCACGCGAAGCGCGATTTCACCGCGGTTGGCTATGAGGATCTTGGAAATCATGGATGCGCCTTACTCGATGACGACGAGCGGTTGGCCATACTCGACAGGCTGAGCGTCGTTGACCAGGATTTCCGTGACCTTGCCGGAGCGCGGCGAGGGGATCTGGTTCATCGTCTTCATGGCCTCGATGATCAGCAGCGTCTGGCCTTCCTTGACGGTGGCGCCGACTTCGACGAAGGCGCGCGCGCCCGGGGCCGGGGAGAGATAGATGGTGCCGACCATCGGCGCGGTGACGGCGTTCTTGTTGTCCTGGGCGGCAGGCGCTGCAGCGGCAACCGGAGCGGCTGCGGCAGCCGGAGCGTAGGCGGGCGCTGCGATCGGGGCCTGGACATACTGCGTCGTGCCGGCGCGCGATACGCGGATACGCAGATCGTCCTGTTCGACTTCGATCTCGGTGAGGTCGGTCTCGTTGAGAATGTTCGCGAGGTCGCGGATCAGTCCCTTGTCGATACCGTTCTTCTTGTCAGACATGGCAAACCCTATTGTTCTGTTTATCTTGTCAGGCGGTAATGGATTTCAAGGCGTGCAACGCCAGAATGTAGCTTGCGGTGCCAAAACCGCAGATCACGCCCTTTACCGCCGGTGCGATCATCGAATGATGGCGGAATTCCTCCCGCGCGTGGACATTCGAAATATGAAGCTCGATCACCGGCACGGAGATCGCCTTGATGGCGTCGTGCAATGCGATCGAGGTATGGGTATAGGCGCCAGCATTGATGGCGACGCCGACGGCCTTTTCGTTGGCCTCGTGCATCCAGTCGATCAGCACGCCTTCATGATTGCTCTGGCGGAAATCGACCGTAAAGCCGAGTTCCCGGCCGGCCGCGATGCAGTCGTTCTCGACGTCCTTCAGCGTGGCTGCGCCGTAGATGCCGGGCTCGCGCTTGCCCAGCATATTGAGATTGGGGCCGTTAAGGACGAAGACCGTCTTGCTCATCGTTACTCTATTGTTCCACACTGAAATTCAGGGGCCACCTATAGACCGGCGAGGCGGCAAGGGAAAGCCCCCGCCGCGCCGAAAGCCCGTGAGTCCACTGAGATGGAACATCTGTCGGTGAGCTATGCCCTGTCAGCAGGTCGCCTTGCCGCAGGCGCGCACATTGGCGACCTTCTCCTCGATCGACTCGAGGCCGACGGCGCCGAACACGGCTTCGTCGCCGACCACGTAGGTCGGCGTGCCGGTGATGCCGATCGCGTTGGCGAGCCGGTAGGCTTCGCGCACCAGATCATCGTTCGGCTGGTCGGCCATCGACTTGCGGATCGCCGCCTCCTTGACGCCGAGAGCGCCGGCGACCGCAATCGCCGTCGCTTCCGAGGCGTGGGGCTTGCCGCCGAGCAGCTGGCGATGGAATTCCGCATATTTCTCAGGAGCGACCAGACGCACGGCGTTGGCGACCCGGTGGGCCGCAACCGAATCCGGCCCGAGGATCGGGAATTCCTTGAGGATAAACCGGACATTCTTGTCCTTGGACAGGATGTCGTCCATGTCGGAAAGCGCCCGCTTGCAGTAGCCGCAATTGTAATCGAAGAATTCGACGACCGTGACGTCTCCCTTCGGATTGCCGAGCGTGATGTCGGTCGGGGAGGAGAATATCTCCTGCTTGTTGTCCGCGATCCCCTTTGTCGACTGCTCGACGCGCTGGCTCTGCTGCTTGGCTTCCAGCGCGTTCTGAACCTCGACCAGCACTTCCGGGTTTTGGATCAGATACTCGCGGATGAATTCGCCCATTTCCTTTTTCTGCTGGTCGTCCAGGGCGACGGCTGGAGCGGCCGCGGAAAATGCCAGGGCCAGCATCGAGCCGGCGGCCAACATCTTGAAAACGCGCGTCTTGAACAGGCGGGTCATTCATATCCTCTTGGGTCGGCACACGAATCCCGCGCACCATTGTTGCGATTTGTGCCCAAAGTAAGCCAGTCGGGCTTTCCAAAAAACCTCAAAATCACCTCCAGCCGGTTTCCACCGGTTCACAACTGCGTATGACGCCCTTGCGGAAGCCGGCCGGGCGGCGGAATGGAGTCGGAATTCAACAGGTTGGACGCGTTTGCGGAATCGCTTCGGCAGGCGCTTGATCCGGTTTCTGAAGGTTCGGCGGGACAAAACAAAAACGGCCGCGTTCTGCGCGGCCGTTTTTCATCGATGTCGGTTGGCTCAGAAGAAGCCGCGGCGCTGCCACCAGCCCGCCTTCTTCGGCTTGGAAGGATCACCTTCAGCCTCGGGCGCGGCCGCCGGATCGGAACTCTTAACCACCGCCTCGGCGGAGGAGGAGATGTTCGAGGCGCGGTTGGCTCGAGCCGGCTTTGCTTCGCCGGCATCGGCGGGCTCTACGGCCTCGCTGGCGGGAGCTTCCGCAGCCGGAGCAACCTCGGCAGCCTGCGGCTCTTCGCCAAGTGCGGCCTCGACCTGTTCCACAACGTTTTCCACGGGTGCCGGAGCAGCGACCGCCGCCGGGACCTCGTTCGCAGCCGCTGCATCGGCCGCGTTCGCAGCCTTGCCGCGACGCGAGCGGCGGGGCTTGGCGTCTGCCTTGCCGACAGGGGCCGCTTCCGCTTCGGTGGGGGCCGTCACAGCTTCGGCCGTGACTTCTTCAGGTGTTTCGGCGGCTGCCTCGGCAGGCACTACCGCTGCGTCGCCATCGACTTCGTCGGACGCATCGCCATCGGCTGCTTCGTCGTCATCCGAAGCGCTCAGCTCCTGTCCGTCCTCGCCGTTGCGGTTGCGACGGCCACCGCGCTTGCCGCGGCGGCGGCGCTTGCGGCGGTTGTTTTCGTCCGAGTCGGCATCGGCCGCAACCGTTGCTTCGGATGCTTCGCCGGCTTCGGAAACATCGTCCTCGCCTTCGTCGCCGTCCTCGTCGCCATCGGCCATGTCGTCGTTGCCGCCCTGAGCGGCCTGGGCGTCGCCGCCCCGCTCGCCGCCGCGGTTGCGCCGACGCCGGCGCCGCTTGCGCTTGCGGCCATTCTGGTCGTCGCCCTCCTGGCGGGCCCGGTCGGCATTGGCAGCGGCCGGCTGCGACGAAGCAGCGGCCTCTTCCTCTTCTTCCTCGTCGGCCTCGATAACGATGTCGTCATCGTCTTCTTCGACGGGGATCGCCGCGAACTGCATCAGGCTTTCGATCTTGACGGGGTTTTCGACCGGCTCGCCGCGATCGATCGCGAAGTGGCTGGAGCCGATGCTGACATCCGATTCGATGAAGATCGAGACGCCGAAGCGGTTCTCGTAATCGACGATGCTGGAGCGCTTGTGGTTCAGGAGGTAGAGCGCGATCTCCGGCGTGGTGCGCACGGTAATGTCGTGCGTGGTGTTCTTGAGCAGGTATTCTTCGACGCCGCGCAGCACATGCAGGGCGACCGACGACTGCGAGCGCACGTGACCGGTGCCGCCGCAATGGGTGCAGATCTGCGTCGTGGATTCGAGAACCGAGGCGCGGATGCGCTGGCGCGACATTTCGAGCAGGCCGAAATGCGAGATGCGGCCGACCTGGATGCGGGCGCGGTCGTTCTTCAGGCAATCCTTCAGCTTCTTCTCGACGGCGCGGTTGTTGCGCTTTTCTTCCATGTCGATGAAGTCGATGACGATCAGGCCGGCAAGGTCGCGCAGGCGCAGCTGGCGGGCGACTTCTTCCGCCGCTTCCAGGTTGGTCTGGAGCGCCGTTTCCTCGATCGAATGTTCGCGGGTCGAACGGCCGGAGTTGACGTCGATGGCAACCAGCGCTTCCGTCTGGTTCATGATCAGGTAGCCGCCGGACTTCAGCGTCACCTGCGGCTGCAGCATGCGGTCGAGCTGCGCCTCGATGCCCGAGCGGGCGAAGATCGGATGCAGGTCGCGATAGGGCTGGACCACCTTGGCATGGCTCGGCATCAGCATCTTCATGAAGTCTTTCGCTTCACGATAGCCTTCTTCGCCGGACACGATGATCTCGGAAATATCCTTGTTGTAGAGGTCGCGGATCGAACGCTTGATCAGCGAGCCTTCCTCGTAGACGAGGGTGGGAGCGGTCGAGCTCAGCGTCAGCGTGCGGACGTTTTCCCACAGGCGCATCAGGTATTCGAAATCGCGCTTGACCTCGACGCGGGTGCGGTTGGCACCGGCGGTGCGCAGGATCACGCCCATGCCCTGCGGCACGTCGAGCTCGCGGGCGATTTCCTTGAGGCGCTTGCGGTCCTGCGGCTGGGTGATCTTGCGGGAAATGCCGCCGCCGCGCGCCGTGTTCGGCATCAGCACCGAGTAACGGCCGGCAAGCGAAAGATAGGTGGTGAGAGCAGCGCCCTTGTTGCCGCGCTCTTCCTTGGCGACCTGCACGAGCAGGATCTGGCGGCGCTTGATGACTTCCTGGATGCGGTACTGCTTGCGCGGCTTGCGCACGACGCGGTCCGGAACTTCTTCCATGGCGTCTTCGGCGCCGACCGACTCGATCACTTCCTTCTCGCCGTGATCGTCATCGTCGTCGTCATCGAAATCGTCGTTGCGGCCGCCGCGGCGGGCATCGACATCTTCCGAGATCGAATCGGTCTCGACCATCGCGGCCATTTCGCCGGGCGTCGAACCGTCGTCGTCATTATTGTCGGAGGAGGGGGCGCTTTCGCCCTCGGCGGCTGCGGCTTCCGCAGCGGGTGCTTCGTCAGCGGCGGCTTCGGCCGGCTTCTTGCGGGCGCGGCTGCGCTTCGGCTTGGCTTTCGGCTTTTCGGCCTCTTCTTCGACGGCAACCGCTTCGACCGGAGTGGCCTCCGCAGCCTCGGCGCCGGCTTCGCTTACGGGCTCGGCGGCAGGGGCAGCGATGCCGATATCCGGCTGATCCTGGTTGGCGAGGTCGACGACCGGATCGGCGGCCTCGGCCTCGGCGATCTTGCGCTGATCCTCGGCTTCCTGCTGCATCAGTGCCTGACGGTCGGCGAGCGGGATCTGATAATAATCGGGATGGATTTCGGCAAAGGCGAGGAAGCCGTGACGGTTCCCGCCGTAGTCGACAAAGGCGGCCTGCAGTGAGGGTTCGACCCTCGTCACCTTCGCCAGATAGATATTGCCGCGTATCTGTTTCTTATGCTGCGATTCGAAATCGAACTCCTCGATCCGGTTACCGCGAACGACAACTACGCGCGTCTCCTCTTCGTGAGACGCGTCGATAAGCATTTTGTCTGCCATTGAAATTCTGCTCCTCGGCGCCGCCGGGGGAGTGCAGAAAAGGCTGCCACAAGGACAGGCCCGTCATGCAATGCGGTCGTTGCGCCGGATAAAGATGTTCCCGCCGGGCGCATTTGTGACGGCAACCGGAAAGATGACGGGGAGCGTTGCTCCCGCTGTCTCTCCAGGTTCTGAAAATTGTGCCGCGACATCAAAAACCAAACGAGAATGACGATACCATAGGCCCTCGAGGGCCCGATGAATGTGCTCCGTGTGAGCGGTGGGTGGCATGCCACCCGGTACTGTTCCGGCCACCGCCGGATGGATCGAGTATCAGGATAAAGTGTAACGACGGCGGATGACTGTCGGTCTCCGGCGCCAGGTCCTGAAGAGGCTGGCCAGCCTATCGGCAGACTATCCCGTCAACACTTTAACCCTCATGCGCGTTGTATGGTTTATCTGTCACAATAGCAAGGGAAAAGCCAAGTTTGCCATATTCTCGATGGAATTAGACCCCTTATGGATGGCAGGGAACGGGCGGATGATTCGCATCTTTTGACGTGCAAATGCCTTCTAAAATGGGCACTTTGATGCGAGTGGCGCGATTGCGGTGGGGCTTTGAATGCGAGTGGCGTTTTGAGGGTGGATGTGAAGGCAAGCGCGGCGACGGCCTGCGGCGGAAGCCGGCAGCGGTTTTTTGCACGAATCGGTTGCGTGGCTCTTCTTCTGATCAGCGCCATCGCAACCCTTTCTCCCACTGCCGTTGGCGCCACGCCGCAGCCGCTTCTCGCCTTCAGCGCCCGGGTCGCCGGCGACGAGGCGCGCACCCGCATCGTCATCGATTTCGAGAAGAAGCCGGAATTCTCCGTTCATTATGTTGCCGCCCCCGAACGGGTGATCGTCGACCTGCCGGCGACCGCCTTCGGCTTCCCGGCCGAGGACCTCTCCGCGCGGGGCCTCTTCAAGGATATCCGTTACGGCACGATGGGCGAGGCGAGCGCCCGCATCGTGCTGACCGCCAAGAAGCCGGTGAAACTGTCGATCGCCGAGGTTCAGTCGAACGACAACGGCAGCTACCGCCTGGTGCTCGATGCGGAAATGGCCTCCAAGGAGGTTTTCGCCGATCTTGTGAAGACCCAGAACTGGGCGATGCCGCGCGCCGCCGCTCCCGACCCGCTGGCGATGGCGGTGAAGGATAACGTCTTCACTGTCGCCGTCGATGCCGGCCACGGCGGGATCGATGCCGGCGCGACGGGTGCCGGCACCAAGACGCCCGAAAAGACCATCACGCTCGCCTTCGCCAAGACGCTTGCCGAACGATTGAACAAGGTCGACGGTATCAAGGCTTTCCTCACCCGCGACGACGACACGTTCCTGTCGCTCTCCGAGCGGGTGACGCTCGCGCGCCAGGGCCACGCCGATCTGTTCGTATCGGCTCATGCCGACACGCTCGGCCAGAAGGATATCCGCGGCGCGACCGTTTATACGCTGTCGGACAAGGCCTCCGACCGGATGGCGGAAAACCTCGCGACCCGCGAAAACCTCTCCGACGAGCTTGCCGGCTATACGCTCCAGAGCGGTCCGCCCGAAGTCGCCGATATCCTGCTCGACCTGACCCGGCGCGAGACCCAGGCGTTTTCGATCGCGCTTGCGACCAATGTCGTCGAATCCTTCGAAGGGCAGATCGGGCTCATCAACAATCCCCACCGCTACGCGGGTTTCCAGGTTCTGCGCGCGCCGGACATTCCGTCCGTGCTTCTCGAACTCGGCTTCCTGTCCAATGCCGAGGACGAAAAGCTGCTTCTGGATGAGTCGTGGCGCTCGAAGGTGATCGATCGCATGGTCGATGCGATCAGGCGCTATCGGGATCGCGCGGTGGCGAACGGCGGCTGATTCTCCCCGCCGCGCGTGGCGCGGGTGCCACAGGCGCCGGCGAATATGCTGCAGGGGATGCCGGTTACCGGAAATTGCAGAGTAAGAGCCCTATTTTACTCACATTCGGGCGGTTATTCGAAGATTACCGGGCGCAATGGACGAGGGGGCAATTGATCCGCTTTCGCCTTGCGCTGGTGCAATCACCGTGCAAAACGCCTGTAACCATGCGATGGTGTGTTCCACGCGCCGAATGAAAGCTGAACGGTAGCCCCGATATGGTAAGATTGATTGGTTATCTCTTTGGATTGGCCTGCGTCCTGTTTCTGGTCGTGGCCGCCGGTGTCGGTATCTACCTCACCGGGATGACCAAGGACCTGCCGAACTACGAGGTGCTTGCCTCCTACGAGCCGCCGGTCGCCACCCGCGTTCATGCCGGCAACGGCGCGCTGATGGCTGAATATGCCCGCGAACGGCGCCTCTTCCTGCCGATCCAGGCGGTTCCTGATCGGGTCAAGGCTGCTTTCCTTTCGGCCGAAGACAAGAATTTCTACAGCCATCCCGGCATCGACATCACGGGGCTTGGGCGCGCCGTCCTCTCCAACCTTCAGAACCTCGGCTCCGGCCGCCGGCCGGAAGGTGCCTCGACCATTACCCAGCAGGTGGCGAAGAACTTCCTTCTCTCCGCCGACCAGACGATCGACCGCAAGGTCAAGGAAGCGATCCTCTCCTTCCGCATCGAGCAGACCTATTCGAAGGACAAGATCCTCGAACTCTATCTGAACGAGATCTTCTTCGGCCTGAACTCCTACGGCATCGCCGGCGCCGCGCTCACCTATTTCGACAAGTCGGTGACCGAACTGACGACCGCCGAGGCCGCCTATCTTGCTGCCCTTCCCAAGGGCCCGGCCAACTACCATCCCTTCCGCCGCGAAAAGGCGGCGCTCGAGCGCCGCAACTGGGTCATCGATCGCATGGCCGAGAACGGCTACATCACCCAGCCCGATGCCGACGACGCCAAGAAGCAGCCGCTCGGCGTCAAGCAGCGCCGCACCGGCGCGCATGTGTTCGCCTCGGATTATTTCTCGGAAGAAGTGCGGCGCCAGCTCATCGAGCGCTATGGCGACAAGGCGCTCTACGAGGGCGGTCTCTCGGTGCGGACCTCGCTCGATCCGGACCTTCAGGTTTTCGCGCGCAGCGCCCTGCAGAACGGTCTGGTAGAATATGACGAGCGTCGCGGTTTTCATGGGCCGATCGCCCAGATCGCCATGAGCGGCGCCCTTGGAAGTTCGGATTGGGGTCCGGAACTCGCCAAGCAGAAGTCGCTTTCTGACGTGCCGGAATGGAAGCTGGCGGTCGTGACGGAAGTCTCGGCGAAATCCGCCACGATCGGCCTGCAGCCCTCGACGGATGCGGCCGGCAAGGTCGATGCGGCCCGCGAGATGGGCACGATCAATGCCGACGACATGAAATGGGCCTATCGGGACTCCGCCAATAGCCGCAAGCCGGCGAAATCTCCGGACGGCGTGCTGAAGCCGGGCGACGTCGTCTACGTGCAGCCGATCAATCCGCAGGCCAAGACCTACAGGCTGCGCCAGCCGCCGAAGGTCCAGGGCGGTTTCGTCGCCATGGACCCGAATACGGGCCGCGTTCTGGCGATGGCGGGCGGCTTTTCCTATTCGCAATCCGAATTCAACCGTGCCACCCAGGCGATGCGCCAGCCGGGTTCGTCGTTCAAGCCCTTCGTTTATTCGGCAGCGCTCGACAACGGCTATACGCCGGCTTCGGTCATCCTGGACGCCCCGATCGAGATCGTCTCCGGCGGTCAGGTCTGGCGGCCGGAAAACTACGGCGGCGAGGCGGGCGGCCCGTCGACGCTGCGCACCGGCATCGAAAAGTCCCGCAACCAGATGACCGTGCGCCTGGCGCAGGACATGGGCATGGAACTGGTCGCCGAATATGCCGAGCGTTTCGGCATCTACGACAAGATGCTGCCGGTGCTCGCCATGTCGCTCGGCTCCGGCGAGACGACCGTCATGCGCATGGTCTCTGCCTATGCGGTCATCGCCAATGGCGGCAAGCAGATCAAGCCGACGGTCATCGACCGCATCCAGGACCGCTACGGCAAGACGATCTTCCGACACGAGGAGCGCGCCTGCGACGGCTGCAACTCCAATGACTGGGCCCACCAGGAGGAGCCCAGCATCGTCGACAACCGCGAGCAGGTTCTCGACCCGATGACGGCCTACCAGATCACCTCGATGATGCAGGGCGTTGTCCTGCGCGGCACGGCCGCCGGCAAGATCCCGGTCAAGGACCGCGATGTCGCCGGCAAGACCGGCACCACCAATGACGAAAAGGATGCCTGGTTCGTCGGCTTCACGCCGAACCTGGTGGCCGGTCTCTATATCGGCTTCGATACGCCGACGCCGCTTGGCCGTGCCGGCACCGGCGGTGGTCTCGCAGCCCCAATCTTCGGCGAGTTCCTCGCGCAGGCAGCCAAGTTGACGCCGGCCGAAAAGTTCCACGTGCCGGACGGCATGCAGCTCGTCGCCGTCAACCGCAAGACCGGCATGGCGGCCATGGAAGGCCAGCCGGACACGATCGTCGAAGCCTTCAAGCCCGGCACCGGCCCGGCCGACGTCTTCCAGGTCATCGGCGACGGCGAATACATGACCCAGGACCAGATCTTCACCAACTCGCCCCAGGCGCAGCAGGCGGTCACCTCCGGCATGCCGGGCCTGTTCTGATTCAGTAGGGAGCGAATGGCTTGCGGGCGGCCCGGGCTTTACATCCGGGCTCGCTGCAACTATGTCCACGGCACCTAAAACCCCAACACAAAGAGCGAAGAACAAGCGCCATGCGTGCGGAAATCATCAATGTAGTCGACGAAATCAAGCAGGCCATAAGCCTGCTGAGGAGGCATCTTTGACTGGGATCAGGCGGTAAGACGACTGGACTGGTTGAACAACAAATCAGAGGACCCGAACCTCTGGAACGATGCCGCCGAGGCGCAGAAGCTGATGCGCGAGCGCCAGCAGCTCGATGACGGCATCAATGGCGTCAAGGCCATGGAGCAACAGCTCAACGACAATATCGAGCTGATCGAACTCGGCGAGGAAGAGGGCGACGAGGCGATCGTCAAGGAAGCCGAGGATGCGCTGAAGGCGCTGAAGGCGGAATCCGGCCGGCGCCAGGTCGAGGCCATGCTGTCTGGCGAAGCCGACAGCAACGACACCTATGTCGAAGTCCATTCCGGCGCCGGCGGCACGGAAAGCCAGGACTGGGCGAACATGCTGTTGCGCATGTACACCCGCTGGGCCGAACGCCAGCGTTTCAAGGTCGAACTGCTCGAAGTGCATGACGGCGAAGAAGCCGGCATCAAGTCGGCGACCATCCTCGTCAAGGGCCACAATGCCTATGGCTGGCTGAAGACCGAATCGGGCGTCCACCGCCTGGTCCGTATCTCGCCCTATGACAGCAACGCGCGCCGCCACACGTCCTTCTCGTCCATCTGGGTCTACCCGGTGGTCGACGATTCGATCCAGATCGACATCAACGAAAGCGATTGCCGCATCGATACCTATCGTTCGTCCGGCGCCGGCGGCCAGCACGTCAACACGACCGACTCGGCGGTGCGCATCACGCACATGCCGTCCGGCATCGTCGTGCAGTGCCAGCAGGAACGTTCGCAGCACAAGAACCGCGCCAAGGCCTGGGACATGCTGCGTGCGCGTCTGTACGAAGCCGAGCTGAAGAAGCGCGAAGAGGCGGCCAATGCGGAAGCCGCCTCCAAGACGGATATCGGCTGGGGCCACCAGATCCGCTCCTACGTGCTGCAGCCCTACCAGCTGGTCAAGGACCTGCGCACCGGCGTTTCGAGCACGGCGCCCGACGACGTGCTCGACGGCGAGCTGAACGAGTTCATGGAAGCGGCCCTTGCGCACCGCATCAGCGGTGCCGCAGACATGGCGGCCGATATCGACTAAGGCTTGTTTCACTGCACAACAAAAAGCGGCCGGACTTCGAAAAGTCCGGCCGCTCTTGTTTTAGGGGCAGAGGATTTATTCCGCGGCCGCCACGGCACCTTGACGGCTGCGCAGCACCGCAAGCGACAGCATGAAGACGACGACCGAGCACACTGCGATGACTGTGACCATCGGCAACGACGTGCCGTCGGCGAACATGCCGCCGAGGCCGACCACGACCGCCGAGGTCACGAACTGGATCGTGCCCATCATCGCCGATGCCGTGCCGGCGATCCGGCCGTGGTGTTCGAGCGCCAGCACCGCAGCCGTCGGGATGATCATGCCGAGGAAGCCGTAGCCGCCGAACAGGAAGGCGGCCATCACATCGAGACGGTCGATGCCGAGCAAGGTGACGAATGCCAGCACGACCATCATCGTCGAATAGCCGAACACGGCGCCGCGGATCACTTTGCGAAGCCCGATCTTGCGGGAAAGCCAGCCGTTCAGCTGCGACATGCCGATGAAGGCCACCGCATTGCACGAAAAGACGATGCTGTAGAAGGTCGGCGAC
>Ga0209051_1000734_pt1 | contig 35437 bp, 29 predicted proteins | sample AraplaCvi_mMS_r2_2_FD_184286 | JGI IMG/M metagenome (GOLD analysis project Ga0209051, IMG submission 184286) | Arabidopsis root microbial communities from North Carolina, USA - plate scrape MF_Cvi_mMS_r2 (SPAdes) (version 2) | ecosystem: Host-associated > Plants > Roots > Endosphere | place...
TCGGTTCGGGTTCCAGCCACGGCGCGAGGTGGACGACGATCCGGTGGACGTCGTCGCGGCGGTGCAACCTCCGCAGCAGGACCAGCAGGTCGTTGCGGACGGTGCAGGCGACGCAGCCGTGGGCCAATTCGAGCGCCGTCTCCGACGTGTCGAGCACCCCGTGCACCAGCATCGCGAGAGTGCGTCGCACCACGTGCCCGTCGAATCTGTGCGCGACGACGAGGGTTCCCGGTCGCCGCATCAGCGTGGCGGTGACGGCGTCGGAGTCGCCCTGGCCGGCCGTCAGCAGCACGGGTGTGCGCACCAATTCTCCTCCTTGTTGGAAACGATTGTCATTAACTGGTGATGACGGTACAGTCCGAGACGGCGCTTGTCGAAAATCATTGTCATTAGTGGTTGCCGCCGAAGGAGAGGGTTCCGTTGTCCGCTCATTGTCAGATCACTGGCTGCGCACCAAGTTTCGGCAACGCGGTGTCCCACTCGGGACGTCGCACCCGCAGGCGTTGGTCGCCCAACATCCAACGCAAGACCTACTACCTGCCCTCGGAGGGCCGCCGCGTCACGCTGCGGGTGAGCGCCAAGGGCATCAAGGTGGTCGACCGCGACGGAATCGAAGCGGTGATCGGTCGGCTGCGCGCCTCGGGGCAGCGAATCTGATGGCGCGCAACGACATCCGCCGGCAAGTCGCGACGACTAGGAATCCCTTCACCGTCGTCGTCTGTACGGCGTGCGCACCGGACGGCGGGTCGGCCGCACTCGACGCCCTGAAGGCGACGGTCCGCAGCTGTCCGCACGGAATGCTGGTCACCACCGGGTGTCTGTTGGAACGGCAGGCCTGCACCGGATCCGCCCCGGGCGGGGTCACCGTGGTGCTGCAACCGTGTGGAACCGATCGACGACCCGAGGGTCCGGCGCGGTGGCTTGGCCCCGTGGAGGGCGCGAAGGAGGTCCGCGCCGTGTGCCGATGGATCGAGCGTGGCGACTGGAACGCCCCACTCAGCGTGCGGCGGGACACGAGAAGCCATGTCGGAAGCCACAACTGAGACGTTCCCCTCCGAGCGTCTCGACGAGATGGAGCTTGGAACGGTCGAACTGAGCGTGCCGCTGCTGCGCGGGATCATCCAGATCGGTGCGGGCGGTGAGGCCGACGTGGGCCGGATCCGCGTGACGAAGGAGTCGGGCACGGTCACGGTCGTCCGCGTCGACGGCGGACCGATACAGGTCGACATCGTCGCCGACACGCAGTCGAGCGCCCGCGTGTTCGCCGCGCCGGTGCCCGCTCTGCGGCTGGCGCGGTCAGCCGACCGGTGGTCGGTCTGCGGGAATCCCATTGCCGCCGAGCGTCTTTCGGATGTCAAGCGGTTCGCCGACGTCGTCGGCACCTTCGCCGTCGCCAAACAGGGGAGGGCTCAGCACTCGCACCGCGGATGACGGGACCACCGCCTGCGGGTCGTCGACCCGGTGCGCACGTCGTATTCCAACGTCGTGTCCAGGGTGGGCGGCGGATCACCGGCTCGGCTCGGGTCGTCGGATTCGCGCACGGCCGCGATGACGCGGTCCACCTGGCTCAGGGCCAGCGCGGCGGTCCCCAGCATCGTGGCCCGGTCGGCGCTTCCGACGGCGTCGCGCAGCTGGGCGGCGACCGCGGGCCACGCCGCGTCGCGGTCGCTGCGGTAGAGGTCGGCGCATCCGAGGCAGCTGGTCACCCCGGGGATCACCAGGGGGCCGACCAACCCCGTGCCGTCCCGCACGCACACCGGCAGATGCGGGATCCGGGCCTGGTGTAGTTCACGCAGTAGGTGCGGGTCGGCGACCAGGAAGTCCGACAGCACCACCAGGTCCGTCGTCCCCGGTGTGACGCCCGCGTGGTTGAGCTTGCTCTGCCGCACGCGCGCCCCCGAACAGCGCAACGCGCTCGCGAGCAGATCCGACAGTGGCCCGCGGCCGTGGATGCGGATGGAGGCCGACCGCGTGCGCGGTGGGTTCGTCGTCGCGAGTCCCTCGTCGACGAGGGAGCTGACCAGATCGGTCATCGCGGTGACGTCGGTGATGCCCCGGTTCACCGCAAGAGCACACAGTTCCCGGGTGGTCACCCCGGACTGCATCGCGCGCAGCAGGTCCGCCAGCGCAGCGGCCGACAACCCGTCGGGCGGCTCGACGAGCATGGCGCGCCGGGGATCCCAGCCCACCTGCACGGTGCCGTCGGGCCTGACGAGCACCGGCATCACCGGATTGAGGGTGTGGCTCGACATGCGCCGACTCTGCCACGGGAGCGGGATGTGGCGCTTTAGTTATCCACAGGCCCCGCGTCGGGGCCCTTGTCCTCGTTGAAGTCCTTCTCGAGGTCGGCGATCGCCTGGTCGATGCCGCTGGTGTCGCCGCCGACGATCCGGTCGATGAAGCCCGCGGGTTCGTCGAGGTCGTCGGAGCCCGGCAGCAGGTCGGGATGCTGCCACACCGCGTCGCGGGCGTCGGCGCCGACTGCCTGGGTCAGCCGCTCCCACAGCACCGCGGCCTCCCGCAGTTTGCGGGGCCGGAGTTCCAGACCGACCAGCGTCGCGAACGTCTGTTCGGCAGGACCACCGGTGGCGCGCCTGCGACGCAGCGTCTCGCTGAGCGCCACCGTCCCCGGGATGCGGTCGCCGAGGGCGTCGGTCACCACGGTCTGCACCCAGCCCTCGATGAGGGCAAGCAGCGTTTCGAGGCGTTCCAGTGCCGCGATCTGCTCTGGCGTGGACTTCGGCTCGAAGATGCCCTGGTTGAGCAGCTGTTCCATCGCCGTCGGGTCGGTGAGCGAGGCGGGGTTGAAGCCCTGGGCGAAGTCCTCGATGCCGCTCATGTCGACCTTCATGCCGCGGGCGAAGGCCTCGACGGCGTTGAGGAGCTGCGTCGAGAGCCACGGCACGTGGCTGAACAGGCGGTGGTGCGCCGCCTCCCGCGCCGCCAGGAACATCATGATTTCGCTGCGGGGCTGTTCGAGGCCCTCGGCGAGCGTCTCGATGGCCTCCGGCATGAGGGCCGCCACACCCTTGGGGCCAAGCGGCAAACCAATGTCGGTGGAGGTCAACACCTCTCGGGACAGCGTGCCGAGGGCCTGGCCGAGCTGTGACCCGAAGGCCATGCCGCCCATCTGCGTCATCATCGCCATCAGCGGGCCGGCCATCGCCTTGGCCTCCTCGGGCAGGGCCGACGCCCACACCGTCGACATCTGCTCGGCGACCGGGTCGCACAACCGCTTCCAGGTGGCGAGGGTGTTGTCGACCCAACCGCTGGGCGTCCACGCGACCGAGCTCGTCGTGCCCGCGGGCAGGGGAGTGACACCGTCGAGCCACGTGTCGGCCAGTCGGACCGCGTCGGCCACGGCAGCGCTGGTCTGCTCGGGCACCGGCTTGACGAACCCGATCGAACTGGATGCGAGCTGACGCGCCAGGTCGTAGTTGACCGGTCCGGCTCCCGCGCCACCGGCCATCGGGTTGCCTGCGCCGCTGAACATCTCGCCGAGCTTGGAGAAGATCTGCCCGAGGTTGTTCATGTCGAAGTCGCCGCCGCCAAATCCGAACGGATCCTGCGGCGACCCGGGGTTCGGGTCCTTCTTGCGGTCGTCGCGGTCGGGGTCGTCACCCTTACCGTCGGAGGCAGAGAAGCCGAAAGGCTGGTCAGGCATGGCGTCCACGGTACTCACCGGACGAGCTCGGCGTGGGGTCGCGGTCACGCCGAGAGTGAACAGGACAGGACGGACCCCTACTGTGGGCTCCGTGATGGGTGGATTGAACAGGCGCATGATGACGCTGGTGGTGGCGTTGGTGCCGATCGTCGCATTTGGTCTGCTGCTGTCGGCGGTGACGGTGCCGTTCGTGAGTCTCGGGCCAGGGCCGACGTTCAACACCCTCGGCGAGGTCGAAGGCAAAGAGGTCGTCGACATCAAGGGCACCGAGGTGAAGCCCACGTCGGGCAACCTCAACATGACGACGGTGAGCCAGAGTGACGGTCTCACCCTCGGGCAGGCGTTGCGGCTGTGGATGTCGGGAACCGAGCAGCTGGTGCCCCGCGATCTCGTCTATCCGCCGGACAAGAGCAAGGACGACATCGACAAGGAGAACACCACCGATTTCAAGCAGTCGGAGGACAGCGCGGAGTACGCGGCGCTGGGATACCTCAAGTACCCAACGGCCGTCACCGTCCAGGGCGTCACCGAGGGCGGCCCGTCGGCCGGGAAGTTGAAGGACGGCGACGCCGTCGACCTCGTCAACGACAAGCCGGTGGCCAACCTCGACGAGTTCACCTCGATCCTCAAGGCGACCAAGCCGGGCGATCAGCTCGTGGTCGACTACCGCCGCAAGAACGGCGAGCTCGGCACGGCGACGATCACGTTGGGCAAGAATCCCGACCGTGACTACGGGTTCCTCGGCGTCGGCGTGGTCGACGCGCCGTGGGCGCCGTTCACCATCGACTTCAACCTGGCCAACATCGGCGGCCCGTCGGCGGGACTGATGTTCAGCCTTGCGGTCATCGACAAGCTGACGACGGGCGATCTCAACGGCGGCAAGTTCGTCGCGGGAACCGGAACCATCACCGGCGACGGCAAGGTGGGCCCGATCGGCGGCATCACGCACAAGATCTACGCGGCGAAGGAAGCCGGGGCGACGGTGTTCATGGTGCCCGCGGAGAACTGCGACGAGGCCAACTCGGCCCACGAGGACGGTCTGGAGCTGATCAAGGTGGAGAACCTGACCGGTGCCGTCGACGCATTGAAGACCTATTCGGCCGGTGGCGAACCACCCCATTGCTGAGAGGACGCTTTGGGACGGATGCGTAGAGTTGGGGCACGCCGAACCGCGGCGTGACGACCGTTTGGAGTTGACGAGTGGGGATGCGGCCTGCGGCGCGAATGCCGAAGCTGACGCGGCGTAGCCGGTTCTTGATCGGGTTCGCCCTTGCGGCGGTGTTGCTGCTGCTGATCGGCCCGCGTTTCGTGGACACCTACGTCGACTGGTTGTGGTTCGGCGAGCTCGGGTACCGGTCGGTGTTCACCACGACGCTGATGACCCGGCTGATCGTGTTCGTGGTGACGGCGCTGCTCATCGGCGGCGTGGTGTTCGCCGGGATGGCGCTGGCCTATCGGAACCGCCCGGTCTTCGTCCCCACCGTGGGACCCAACGACCCGGTGGCCCGCTACCGCACCTCGGTGATGGCTCGACTACGGCTCTTCGGCGTCGGCGTCCCCATCTTCATTGGTCTGCTCGCGGGCCTGGTGGGGCAGACCTACTGGGTTCAGGTGCAGTTGTTCCTGCACGGCGGCGAGTTTGGCGTCACCGACCCCCAGTTCGGCATGGACCTCGGGTTCTACGCATTCGACCTGCCGTTCTATCGGCTGGTGCTGAACTTCCTCTTCGTCGCGACGTTCCTCGCCTTGGTGGCGAACCTGCTGGGGCACTACCTGTTCGGTGGCATCCGACTGTCGGGGCGGACGGGTGCACTGAGTCGCTCCGCGCGCATTCAGCTGGTCACCCTGGTTGGCACCATGGTGCTGCTCAAGGCGTTCGCCTACTGGCTGGACCGCTACGAACTGCTCAGTCACACGCGCGGCGGCAAGCCGTTCACCGGCGCCGGCTACACCGACATCAACGCGGTGCTGCCCGCCAAGCTGATCCTCATGGCGATCGCGCTGATCTGCGCGGTCGCGGTGTTCTCCGCGGTGGTCCTCCGCGATCTGCGCATCCCCGCCATCGGCGTGGTGCTGCTGCTGCTGAGCTCGTTGATCGTCGGTGCGGGCTGGCCGCTGATCGTCGAGCAGTTCAGCGTCAAACCCAATGCCGCGCAGAAGGAAAGCGAATACATCAGTCGCAGCATCACCGCGACCAGACAGGCCTACGGCCTCACCGACCAGAACGTCACCTACCGCGACTACAGCGGTGACGCGGCGACCACCGCCCAGCAGGTCGCCTCGGACCGGGCGACGACGTCGAACATTCGACTTCTCGACCCGACCATCGTCGGCCCCGCGTTCACCCAGTTCCAGCAGGGCAAGAACTTCTACTCGTTCCCCGAGCAGCTGTCGATCGACCGCTACGACGCCAACGGGAACCTTCGCGACTACGTGGTCGCGGCTCGGGAACTCAACCCCGACAGGTTGATCGAGAACCAGCGCGACTGGATCAACCGTCACACCGTCTACACCCACGGCAACGGCTTCATCGCCTCACCCGCCAACACGGTCCGTGGCGTCGCAAACGACCCGAACCAGAACGGTGGCTACCCCGAGTTCCTGGCGAGCGTCGTCGGCGCCAACGGCAGCGTGGTGTCGCCGGGACCCGCGCCGCTGGATCAGCCGCGCATCTACTACGGCCCGGTCATTGCCAACACCGCCGAGGACTACGCGATCGTCGGGCTGAACGGGGCTCCCCGCGAGTACGACTACGAGACGAATACCGAGACGAAGAACTACACCTACACCGGCAGCGGCGGTGTGCCCATCGGAAATTGGCTGGCGCGTAGTGCTTTCGCCGCGAAGTACGCGGAGTGGAAATTCCTCCTCAACGGAGACATCGGGGACGACAGCAAGGTGCTGTTCAACCGGGATCCGGCCAAGCGCGTCGAGGCAGTCGCGCCATGGCTGACCACCGACACCAGCGTGTACCCGGCCATCGTCAACAAGAAGATGGTCTGGATCGTCGACGGGTACACCACCCTCGACAACATCCCGTATTCGGAGTTGACGTCGCTGTCCTCGGCGACCGCCGACTCGAACGAGGTGGCCCTCAACCGGCTGGCGCTGGACAAGCAGGTGTCCTACATCCGCAACTCGGTGAAGGCCACCGTGGACGCGTACGACGGCACCGTCACGTTGTACGCGCAGGACGAAACCGACCCCGTGCTGAAGGCGTGGGAGGCGGTCTTCCCAGGGACCGTCAAGCCGAAGTCCGACATCTCACCGGAGCTGCAGGCACACCTGCGCTACCCCGAGGACCTGTTCAAGGTGCAGCGGGCGCTTCTGGCGAAGTACCACGTCAACGATCCGGTGACGTTCTTCTCCACATCGGACTTCTGGGACGTGCCGCTCGACCCGAACCCGACGGCCAGCAGCTTCCAGCCGCCGTACTACATCGTGGCGAAGGACATTGCGTCCAACGACAGTTCGGCGTCGTTCCAGCTGACGAGCGCGATGAACAGATTCCGTCGAGACTTCTTGGCGGCGTACATCAGCGCGAGTTCCGATCCGACGACCTACGGCAAGATCACCGTGCTGACCATCCCCGGCCAGGTGAACGGCCCCAAGCTGGCGTTCAACGCGATCAGTACCGACACCGCGGTCAGCCAGGACCTCGGCGTCATCGGCCGCGACAACCAGAACCGCATCCGCTGGGGCAATCTGTTGACGTTGCCGGTGGCTCAGGGCGGGTTGCTCTACGTCGCACCGGTTTACGCCTCGCCGGGTGCCAGTGACGCGGCGTCGTCGTACCCCCGCCTGATTCGTGTGGCGATGATGTACAACGACAAGGTCGGCTACGGCCCGACGGTCAGTGATGCGCTCGATGAGCTGTTCGGTGCTGGCGCGGGAGCGACGGCAACCGGTCCGGCCCCGGCGGACCTTCCGAACGGTCAACCGGCGCCCGTGGCGAACCCGAACCCGGGTCAGCCTCCGGTCACCCCGCCGGCCAACCAGCAGGGTCGCGCTCCCGAGGTGCCCGCCCCGGCGGCAGTACCGAGCGGCCCGACGCAGCTGTCGGCAGCGAAGGCGGCTGCCCTGCAAGGGGTTCAGACGGCTCTGGACGCCATGCAAACCGCGCAGCAGAGTGGCAACTTCGCGGAGTACGGTCAGGCGCTGCAGAATCTGGACGACGCCATGGCCAAGTACCGCGAGGCGAAGTAGCCCCCTAGGTTCCTCCGGTGCGGTATCGGTTGCTCGGGCCACTCGAGGTGGTGCGCGAGGAGTCCGAGGTTCGGGTCGACGTCGGCCCGCCGAAGCAGCGTGCCGTGCTCGCGGTGCTGCTGCTGGCGCGGGGTCGCGTCGTGTCGGTCGACCGGTTGACCGACGCGGTGTGGGGTGACGACGCCCCGGGCAGCGCCACCGCGAGCCTGCAGGCGTACGTGTCGAACCTGCGTCGGGCCCTTCGTGACGGCTCGGCGGGGCGATTGGCCTCGCCGATCGTTCGGCAGTCACCGGGGTACTACCTCGCCGCCGGGCCGGACGACGTCGACCTGACGGTCTTCGCCTCGGCGGTGGGTCGCGCGGCTGCGGCGCTCGAGGCACACGACTGGACGGTGGCGCTCGAGCAGGCCGACGCCGCAATGTCGTTGTGGCGCGGTTCCTTTCTGGAGGATCTGCGGGATCAGCCGTGGGTGGGTCCGGAGGCAACCGCGGCCGAGGAGATGCGACGTGACTGCCTGGACTACCGCATCAGTGCTCTGTTGGCGTTGGGTCGGGTGCCACTGGCGCTGGGATCCGCTGCGCAGTTGAGTGCGGCGGATCCGCTGTCCGACCGGGCCTGCTGGTTGCACGTCCTGGCGCTCTACCGGGCTGGCCGCACCTCCGATGCGCTGGAGGCCTACACGCGCCACGCCCGCACCCTCGACGACGAGCTCGGGCTGCAGCCGGGAGCCGAGCTGCGAGAGCTGCAGACGGCCATTCTGCGGCAGGCACCGGAGCTCGCCGCGTGGCCGCGACATCCCGAGTGGACCGGAGCCGCCGAGGTGGCCACGCCGGCGGTGGCCGCGGTGCCGCCGACCGAACCCACCGAGCCACCGCGACGTGCCCCCTTGGTCGGCAGGCAGCGTGAGTTGGGCGCGGTCGCACACCTTCTCGCCGACGTGGCCGGGGGAGCCACGCGTTGGCTGGTGCTGTCCGGGCCGCCGGGTATCGGGAAGACCCGGCTGGCCGAGGAGGTGGCGGGTCGAGTCGCCGAGGCTGGTGGTCGGGTCGTGTGGATCAGCTGTCCCGACGAGTCGGCGACGCCGCCGTGGTGGCCGATGCGGCAGCTGGTGCGGGCGCTCGGCGCCGACGCCGACGAGGTGCTGCAGGTGCCGGAGGACGCGGATCCGGACACGGCGAGATTCCGTGTCTACGAACGGGTTCAGAGTCTGCTCGAGTCGGCGCCCGACGTGCGGGCCGTCGTCGTCGACGACGTGCAGTGGGCGGATTCGGCGTCGACTGGCTGTCTGGCGTACGTTGCAGGGGCGCTGCGTGACCATTCCGTGGCCATGGTGCTGACCGTCCGCGACGGCGAGCCAACCCCTGAACTGACGCGCCTGCTGGGCACGGCCGCCCGCGGCGCACACAACCGTCACCTCGAGGTGCCCGCCCTGTCGTCGCACGACGTCGCGACCCTGGCCACTCAGGTGGCCGACGAGGCGGTCACCGCGGCCGAGGCGGCCACCCTCGCCGAGCGGACCGGCGGCAACCCGTTCTTCGTGTGCGAATACGCGCGGTTGCCTCGAGACGAGCGGCAGGGCAACGAGATTCCCGTTGCGGTGAAGTCGGTGCTGGACCGGCGTTTCGCCGGATTGGACCCGGCGGTCCTGCAGATGCTGCGCACCGCGGCCGTCATCGGGGACGACGTCGACGTGGCGGTGCTCGCGAAGGCGACCCGCCTGGAGGTCGACGTCCTTGCGGACCATCTCGACGAGGCAGCCGACGAACGGATCGTCGTGCCGTCGCACACCGGCGACGGGTACTCCTTCGCGCATGGGCTGTTGCGCGAGCAGCTGATCGCGAGCATGCCTGCACTTCGCCGACAACGCCTGCACGCCACGGTCGCCGAGGTGCTGGCCGACGGGGTCGGGGCCGACGCCTTGACGCGGCGTGCATTGCATCTGGTGGCGGCGCAGCCGTTGGTGGAACCCGACGTGGTGGTCGAGGCCTGTCGCCGTGCGGCCGAGGACGCGACCGAGCGATGGAGCTCCGACATCGCGGCGACGTGGTGGCAAGCGGCACTGGACGCCTACGACCGGATACCCGCCGCGGCCCGCGACGAGGCGCAGCGGGACGCGCTGACCGTGGCGATGCTGGAGGCCCATTCCCGCGCCGGCAGAGGACGATTGGTCCTGACGACCGTTCAGCGGTACCTGACCGATGCGCTCCGGGCAGGGCGGACGACCACCGCGGGTCTGGTGGCCAGCACGCTGCTGCGGGCCAGCGGCGCCTGGCCGTGGCTCGCGCCAGGGGAGGATCCCGGTGACCTCCTCGGAGTGCTGGAGGACGCGGCGAGTGTCGCCGATCTGGACGCCGGCGCGGGCGCGCGGGTGCTGGCCGCCCTCGCGGTGGGGCATTGCTACAACCCGAACTCCGAAGTGCCTGCCGCACATCTCGACCGGGCCGAGCAGCTGGCCGAGTCGACCGGCGATCCCGACGTCTTGGCCGACGTGTTGACGGGACGCTTGATCACCTACTCCGGCGTGGCGCCCGCCAGTGAGCGCACACTGGTGTGGGCGGAACGTCTGAATGGTTTGCGGCACAGCCGCTCCCGTGAGGATCGGGTGATCTCGAATTCGGTGTGCACGATGGCCGAGATGAACCTGGGTGACGTCGACGCGGCGGCCCGCCGACTGGCGGTGGGCATCGAGGGCAGCGAGGCGCTCACGCTGCCGGTAGTGCGGGCCCAGTTGCGGTGGATGGAGGCGGTTCTCGCGGTGTGGCGCGGCGACTTCGCGGAAGCCAAGCGGCACCACGGCATCGCCGCCCACGTCCACGAGCAGACCGAATTGTACGGTGCGGGTAGCGGTTTGATGGCGGAGGTCTCTCTGCTGCGTGAGACGGGCGGTCCGATCGACCCGCAGTGGTTGGCGATGGCGGCCACGCCGGACACCGGTGGACAGGCCCTCGCGGACCTGGTCAAGACCGCCCTGCTGACCGTCGCCGACGGGCCGGAGGTCGCATCGATGGCGGAGACGTTGCTCTCGGGGTGGCTGGCCACAGGGGTGAGGTCCCACGCGTGGACGACGCTCGGCCACCTCGTGCTGCTCGCCCACCTCGCCGCGGACAACGGGCTGACGCGCTACGCCGGACCGCTGCTGGACGAACTGCACCCGTTCGGCGACCGCATTGCCGTGCTCGGTCAGATCGGCGTGGTGGGGCCGGTGGCCCTGGCGACGGCCCGGTTGAACCTGCTGACCGGCGACCGCGACCAGGCCTGGGCCGACCTGACGAAGGCCCGCGGCGTCGCCGAACGGACCGGTGCGGCACCGACGTTGGTGCGGTGCGCCTTGTTGGCTGAGGAGTTGAGCGAGTCCGACGAGCAGCGGAGCGCCATGGCAGCCGAGGTCGCGGCCGACGCCCGGCGCCTCGGCATGCTCGCCGTCGAGGCCGCTGCGCTGAAATTCGCTTGAGCACTTCTTGGAGTCGAGACCTCAAGAAAACTCCAAGCGCCCTGCGTGATCCTTCAGCCGACGACAACGTCCCCGCTGAAAGGACCCCAGATGAACTCCCTGACCGTGACCGATCCCGACGGCATGGAACTGCTGCGCAGTTACGTCAGCGCGCCCGTCGCGCTGCCTGGAGAGCGCGTGTACGACCGGGCGACGCCGTGGAACGTGGCGGTGCCCGTGCGCCCCGCTGCCGTCGTCCTGGCGGCCACGGCGAGCCACGTGGCGGAAGTGATGCGGTTCGCCGGTGAAAGAGGGCTCAGGGTGGCGGTGCAGGCGACCGGTCACGGTGCGGTGCCGATCGGTGGCGACACCGTCCTGGTGTTGACCGCGGGGCTGACGGAATGCGTCGTGGATCCGGTCGCGCGGACGGCTCGGCTGGGGGCCGGCGTGCGGTGGCAGACCGTGTTGGACGCGGCCACGCCACACGGGCTGGCGCCGCTGTGCGGGTCGGCGCCCGGGGTTGGCGTGGTCGGTTTCCTCACCGGCGGCGGGATCGGCCCGCTGGTGCGCACCGTCGGACTGTCCTCGGACCACGTGCGGGCCGTCGAGCTGGTGACCGGTGCGGGCGAGGTCCTGCGCGTCACGCCCGAGGAGCACGCGGATCTGTTCTGGGGTGTGCGGGGCGGCAAGTCGATGCTGGGGGTGGTCACCGCCGTGGAGATCGATCTGCTGCCGATCAGCGAATTCTACGGTGGCGCATTGTTTTTCGATGGCCCACACGCAGTGGAGGTGCTGGGGGAGTGGCAGCGGTGGACGGGCGACCTGCCCGACACCGTCAACACGTCGATCTGCATCCAGCAGCTGCCGCCGTTGCCGGGCGTTCCCGAGCCGTTGGCGGGCCGGATGACGGTCGCGGTGCGCTACACCGCGGTCGGGGACGTCGCTGATGCCCAGCGGCTGCTGCAGCCGATGCGGGATGTCGCGCCGGTGTTGATCGACGCCGTCGGGGTGTTGCCGTACGCGGCGATCGGTGCGGTGCACGCCGACCCGGTGGACCCGATGCCCACCCACGAGGACCACGCGCTGCTGCGCGAGCTGACCGCCGAGACGGTCGAGGCGATCCTCGCCGTGTGCGGGCCGGGGTCGCAGTCGCCGCAGACCCTCGTCGAACTTCGGCTGCTCGGTGGGGAGTTGGCGCGGGAGCCGCGGCACCGCAGCGCGTTCTGCCACCGCAACGCCGCGTACGCACTGTCGGTGATCGGGGTGCTCGCCCCGCCGGTCGCCGACGCGGTCGCCGGGCACGCCGCCGAACTGGTCGCCGCGGTGGCGCCGTGGTCGACGGGAGGGCAGCTGCCGAACTTCGCGGCGTCGAACGATCCCGGCCGCCCCGCACGCTGCTACAACGACGACGCGTTGCACTGGCTGAGGGCACTCGCCGAACGCCACGATCCGGCCTCCGTAATGCGCTGACCACCCGATTTGGAGGTATGGGGCCCGCTCGGTAACCTTGTGTTCACCCGACGCGGGGTGGAGCAGCTCGGTAGCTCGCTGGGCTCATAACCCAGAGGTCGCAGGTTCGAATCCTGTCCCCGCTACTAGGTAGAACGGCCCCCGGAGATCTCTCCGGGGGCCGTTTTCATTGGGACTGTGAATGGTGTGCGAACGTGCCCGTTTGCGTGACGGAGGGTTTCGCTCGTTCGAGTCGTCCCGCGATCGCGTAGCGAATCGGGACGGGGATGGTTTGGCGGAGTGGCAAGGCTTCCAAGCCCTTTCCAACATCCGGCGCTACCTTCCTTCGCATGCTCAAACTTGCACTGTCTGCGTTTGCTGCGGTGATGCTGGTCGCGGGCTGCGGCGGCGGGGTCAAACCCGAGGCGCCCACCCCGTCCCTCGCCAAGAAGCCCGACATCGGCGACATCAAGATCGAGGGCGATCGAGACACGGCCGCGAACAAGTTGGCCATCGAGGCCATCGCGGACCTCCAGGCTTACTGGAGCACCGAATTCCCCAAGCTCTACGGTGAGGACTACAAGCCGGTCGAGGGTGGCCTGTATGCGTTGACGCCGGACTCGGAGTCCGGACCAGCCTGCGCGTCGAACTACGGCGACGTGGCGGGCAACGCGTTCTATTGCAAGCTCGACGATTCGGTTGCCTGGGACGCGTCGGGACTGCTGCCCGAACTGCAGAAGAAGTACGGCAACTTCGTCATTCCGGTCGTGCTCGCCCACGAGTGGGGGCATGCCATGCAGCAACGGTCGGGGTTCTTCGACCAGAACGAGCTCACTGTCAGCTCGGAGTTGCAGGCGGACTGTTTTGCCGGTGGATGGACCAGGCACGCCCAGGACGACAAGGTGTTCGACGTGTCCGGCGCGGATCTCGACCGATCGCTCGCCGGCATCCTGGACCTTCGGGACACCCCGGGCACCAACGCGCAGGACCCGTCGGCGCACGGCAGCGGATTCGACCGCGTCAGTGCCTTCCAGGACGGCTACGACAACGGTGCCGAAAGGTGCAAGGACTACGAGGACGGCGAACCCATCGTGCTCGAACTGCCCTTCAACGACGCCGAAGACGAGGCGAACGAGGGCAACGCTCCGTACGACTCGATCGTCAACGGCGTGCCGTACGACCTCGAGGACTACTGGAGTCAGGTCTATCCGGAGATTGCCGACGGCAAGACCTGGACTCCCTTGCAGCCGCAGCAGCCCTTCGACCCGTCCAGCCCGCCGGACTGTGGTGGACAGAGCGCTGAGGGCTATGTGCTGTTCTATTGCGTCCCAGACGATTACGTCGGATGGGACAACGTCGAACGGATGCCACAGATCTACTCGGAAGGTGGTGACTATGCCGTCGCCACACTGTTGGCCACCCAGTGGGGGCTGGCCGCACTCGACCGACTGGGCGACGACTCCGACGAGTTGACCTCCACTGCGCGCGGTGACTGCCTGGCGGGCGCGTACACCGCCAGCGTGATCCTCTACAACCGCGAGGCCACCAGCAGCTATCACATCTCGCCGGGCGATCTCGACGAGGGAATCAAGGCCCTGTTGCTGTTCCGGGGTGAAGGCGACGTCGACCGGCAGGGAGCCGGTTTCGACCGCACCCGGGCGTTCCGTGCCGGCGTCCTCGACGGTGCCAAGAGCTGCCTGTCGTACACGGCCTGACTCGGGTATCCAAGCTGTGGCGACCCCACCACCTTGGACGACGGCGTATCTGCTCAAGAGTCGCAGCAGCTCCGCGTGGGTGGACGTGGAGATCGAGCTGGGCGATGAGAATCTGCGGTGCGTCACCCGTGAGTACTCCTGGTGGGTGGACGAGGAACTGGGAATGCTCGACTATGAGGCGAAGACATCGCTGGGTGAACCGGTGGTGGTCTTCGACTACCGTCGCGACCAGATCGAGACCACGTGGCTGAGGCAGTTCTACCGGGGCGGCTTTCAAGTGAGTCAAGGCAATTCGCGCCGCTGGGTGATCACCCTGGTCTATCCCAGCGGGTTCGGCAGTCTCCTCGACTTGATGACCGACCGGGCGGTGTGGCGCAGTTGGCGCTCGGCGTTGCCTGCGACTCGCGGATGAGGCGGCGCGGTCATGCCTGCGCGGCGACCACACGCACTTCCACGAAGCTCGCCCACGCGAGCTCGCCGGTGGCGCGCATCAACGACTGTGCGCGGGTGAGCAGTTCGAGAGCCCGCTCGATGCGGCCGTAGTGCATCTCGATGTCGGCGAGCAGCCCGAGGAATAGGGCGTTCATGATGCACGTACCGTCTGCGGTGAACACGTCGAACGCGTCGAACGCGGCTCGTGCGTCACCGTCCCCGGTCTCCAGTGTCTGTGCCCAGATGCTGATGATCTTCGCCGCCGCGCCCCACTGATGACCTCCCGCCGTGACGAATTCACGCTCGACCGCGGCGGCCGCGGCAGCCGTACCGCTGGTGTCGCCGAGAATGGCCGCAGATTCCACGAGCGCAAGCTTGGCGGCGAGGATGTTGAACACGTCCCCCCGGCTACGGGCGAGGTTCATTGCGCGCTCGGCGTAGCGACGCATGGCTTCCCGGTCACCACGTATGGCTTCACACAACGCCATCCAGCAGTACACCCGCGGATGAAGGAAGTGCGTCGGATCGGCGACGTCTTCGGGTGGGGGATAGGTGGCCATCATGTGTCGACCCGTGCTGATCGCTGCGTCGACGTCACCCCGTATGGCCGAGATCATGACATCGACGAAGTCGCTGACGAGTCCGATGTCGGGCTCGCCGGACTGTTGGTGGCGTTCCCGAAGGCCGGTCGCGATCACCTGACATTCCGCCAAGCGGCCATGCGCGCACAACATCATGCACTGCAGCGCCGTCGCTCCGTAGAAGCTACGTCCCTTGACCTGGCAACCAATCTCGAACGCGCGCTGCACGGCGTCGGCTGCCGCCGCGCTGCCCTGGCCCTCGAGGATTCCCTTTGCGCCGGCCTGATGAAGCCAGAGAGTTACCTGGCGTTCGAGGTATTCGGGTTTGGCGGGAAGGAGGCGGCAGATCTGCAACGCATGTTCTGTCAGGCTCGCAAGGTCTTGGTACGCGGAGCGGCCGAGAGCACGTTCGATGACGATTTCGTGCATCTCCAAGGCGGAGTCTGGACTGAGTTCGGCCCCGGCCCGCCAGGCATGGTCAGCCGCGGCGATGCAGTCCTCGTACGCGGTCGTCATCAGCTCGGCCGCACGGGTCGTGGCGATTGCGGCATGGACGGCGGTACGCTCGCCGGCCGAAAGCTGTGCGAGGACTGCGTCGCGCAGCAGGCCGTGGCCGAAGCGGTACGTGCCGGGGACCGCTGGCACCTCGTCGATCAGACCCGCCTCGTAGGCAGGCGAAAGGCGTCCCTGCACAACCGAGATCGGTAATTCAACGATGTTCGACAGATCCCCGACGTCGAATTGCGGACCCACGACGGCTGCCGCCGCCAACGCGTGCCGTGCTGGCCGGTCGAGAGCACCGAGGCGCCGACCGACCACGCCGACGACTGCGTTGGGCAGAGTGGCCTCGGTGAGCCGTTGGTGGCCGTCGACGTCGATGGTGAGCGCGAGTTCCCTGATGTAGAAAGGGTTGCCGTCCGCTCGCCGCCACACCTGCTCGGATACCTCGGGCGCAACCGGCGCGCCCGCGACGCGGTCGACGAGACCGGCCGCGGCCCCGCGATCGATGCCGCCCAGGTGCACCACGGTGGTGTACTGAGATGTGAGTAGGCCCTCGAGGGCGCTGCGATTGACGGGGCGATCGGCACCGTAGTACGTCCAGGTGCCAACCACGTGAATCGCGTTGTGAGGGAATCGTATTGACAGTAGCGACAGTGTGTCGAGTGAGGGTCGGTCGGCGAGTTGGAGGTCGTCGATCACGAGCATCAGCGGGTTCTGTGCCGCCAGTGCGCAGAGTGCGTTCACGATCCCTTCGATCAGCGCGAAGCCGGTCGCGGCGACCGAGGCCGGCTCCTCGGCGATGTTCCACTCAGGCACCAAGGCGCCGACGACGCCGGGAGCCGCCCGACGCACCGTCAGGCGGGCGGGCTCACCTAGTTGAGCCCCCAACTGTCGCAGCAGCTGAATCCACGTCCACAGCAGCGGCAACTGTATTCCGGTGGGGTGCGCCGCCCATGCGATCGCAAAATCGGGCGCGGGAGTTTCATTGGCGACGGCCAACGCCAATGCCGTCTTTCCGATGCCGCTCTCTCCGGTCAGCAGTGTCAGTGCACCGGTGCCGGCAGCCGGGTCCCGCGCCGCGACGCTGGCCATGCGCAGTTCGCGATCACGGCCGAGCAACGGCTGCGGTACCGATGCAATGGGCCGGTCGGCGCGGCCACGCGACGGTCGAACACGAAGATCCTCGGAGCCGTCGCAGATCATCGTGAAGAGTGTCCGAAGCCCCTCGCCGGGTTCGTCGCCGAGCTCTCGGCGCAGAGTGGCGCAGGCTCGATCGAAGGCGCGCACCGCGTCGGCGGTGCGCCCCGCCCGGTACAGGGCCAGCATGAGATGTCCCCACAGCCGCTCTTGTACCGGATCCTGCGCCAACGCCGCCTCGATGTCGGGCACCAGCTCCGCCCCTGCGCCGAGTTGCATCGCCGCGTCGAAACGCGCTTCGGTCGCCATGGCGCGCAGCGCAGTGAATCGGAGGACGCTGGGAGCTGCGAAGTCGTGAAAGGCGTACTCGCCGAACGGGTCACCGCGCCAGAGTGCCAACGCCTCGGTAAGCGGCCCGACCGCGCCACCGGGGTCTTCACGGACCAGAGCGGACCGCCCCGCCTCGACGAGTGCCTCGAATCGGTACAGGTCGACCGAATCGCCCGGCAGCAGGCTCAAACGGTAGCCGTTTGGTCGCGACTGCAGCCGCTGGCTCCCAACGGGATCGGAACCGGTGACGTTCAGAATTCGCCGTAGGTTGGCGACGTAGGAGCGCACCGATACCAACGCCTTGGACGGAGCGTTGCCCTCCCATACGGAATCGATGAGCCGGTCGATGCTGACGACGTTGCCATGCTCGGCGAGGAGCACCGCCAACACACCACGCTGCTTGGGGCCACCGAGGGTGACGTCAACGCCGCCTACCCGGGCCTCGATCGCACCCGACAGGTTGTAGTCGACCATGTAACCGACCCTCGGCAAACTCGTAGTTCGGGCAGACGATACCGGTTCTCCAGCACTTCATCACCTCGCGGGCCACCCGGGTGCGTCGAGTGCACCTGCCCTCGCACGCTGAATTCCAATGGTGTTCCAACCCCTCTTCACTACCTTGCAACTCGCAACAACGGGGTTCGACCCGCGGTTCGACTACCAGGAGTTAACGAATGAGAGCTTCGGCGCTTACCGGTGTGGCTGCGGCCGCCACCGCCCTTGCCGTCGTCCTGTCCGGCTGCGGCTCGGACACCAAGACTGCTACCTCTAGCAGTTCCGAGACGAGCAAGCCGTCGTCCAGCAAGGAGACGACCACCTCGAAGAAGCCCAAGGTGACCGAGACCCCCGAGGCCCCGAAGGGGCCGAATCCGACGATCGCGGATTACATCGCCGAGAACAAGATTCAGGAGACCGGGGTCAAGATGGGCGACCCCAACGCTCCCGCGGTCAACCTGCCCGTGCCCGACGGCTGGCAACCGCTCAGCCCAGAGGACGCACCGGAATACGCATACGGCGCGATCGTCTACACCGGACCGGAATTCGAGGCGGACCCGCCCAACATCGTCGCGTTGATGTCCAAGCTGGACGGTGACGTCGACCCCCAGAAGATCATCGACTTGGCACCTGGTGAGCTCAACAACCTGCCGGACTACAAGCCGGGCAACGAGGGCGAGACGAGCACCTTGGGCGACTACCCGGCCTACGTCCTCGGCGGCACCTACACCCGCGACGGTGCGACCCGCTTCATCGCGCAGAAGACCGTCGTGATCCCGGCCGCCGACGGCCTGTACGTGTTGCAGCTCAACGTCGACGGACCCGACGCGGCGGGCGACGTCCTGGCGTCGGCGACAGAGAAGATCGACAGCGACACCACGATCGGTTAGGTCCCGCCACGTGAACGTCGCCGAAGTGGTCAACGGGTACCGGCATGGCGCCGTTGCCGACGGTCAGGACCCGGATGCCTCGAGCAGCGCTGACCTCGGCAACGGGCCTACGCGCGCGGTTGGACTGCCCGCGCGGATCCTTGCCGTCAGCGACGCTTTCTCAATCTCTCGAATCGGTACCGCCGCAGGCTTCGTGGGAAGTCGGCCAATCCGGGTCCACCGTCGCGCAGCCAGCCGGCGATGTCCGATCCCGCGTCTTCGTTGAAGACGTAGCCAAGCCAGGTCGATCGTCCGCCGCGTCGATGTCCGTCCTCCGACGGTGTGACCACGAGAACGTTCGAACGCTCACACGGCCCGAGGCAGTCGGTGACCCGCAGATCGGCCACGTCCCGCATCAGCTCGCTCAGCATGCCTAGCTGGGCTTGGTGGTCGGTGTCGGGGTGCTTCTTCGCGGTGCCGCAGCAGCATCCCCGACAGACGGTGACGGTGGGCCGGGTTCGGTCGAGGGCCATGGTGTCAATCCTGCTCGACGCCAATCGGTTGCGCCAAACGACCTCAACCCCGACGAGCGCTCTCGACGTCGACGAGCCGAGGGGGCCGGCGCCGAGATGGAACGGTTACGTAGCGGGGCTGTCGTCCTCGCCCGGTGTCACCACGATCGGGACCTGTAGGACACGCAGGATTCTGGCGGCGGTCGAACCGATGAACAGTCGGCGCGGCGGGGCCAGTCGACTCGACCCGAGCATCAGCAGATCGCCGGGCTCCCAACCGAGTCCTTCGACGGCTGCCTCGACCGTGTCGCCGTCGGCGACGACCGCGGTGACGGCAGCGTTATCCGGAAGTGCCGACTTCACGGATTCCAGTGTGGCGTGGGCATGTTCGCGAGCAGCGTCGAGGCCATTCGCGCCGTGCTCGTCGAGCGCGACCAGTGAAACCAGGCGCAGGGGTGCCCCGGTGGCTCGGCTCGCCGACACCGCGGTTTCGAGCAACCGAGCCGCGCCGGGGCGATCCCCGACCGCGCAGGTGACGCGCTGGATGCGCTGTACCTCGGAGTGTCGGGTACCTCGCGGCGCCACTGCGACCGGCACGGGGGCAGAGTGCAGCAGGTCGTCGACGAATGAGCCGAGCGCCAAGCTGCCGGCCAGGCCACCGCCGGACCCACCGACCACGAGGGCCTCGGCGCCGAGCGTGAGTGCCTGCTCGCCAAGCGTTTCCGCGACCGACTCTCCGATGACCACTGCGGCCCCAGCCGTCACGTCCTCGGGCACCAGACGCATGGCGTCGTCGAGCCACGCCACGCCCTGCCCGGCGAGCGCGTCGTGGAACTTGTCGGCCGTCACGCGAGGAGTGGTCACGTCGTCGGGGGACAGCACCATTCGCAGTTCCAGTTCGGCACCAAGGGTTCGGGCGAGTCGCACCCCGAGCGCCACGGCATCGGCCCCACCGGCGGTCGCGAGATAACCGACTACGAGCTTCACTCGTGTCCACCTCTCTTGCGATGCTCGACGTGCTCGATCGGCGTGCCCTCCTCCGACAGGGTCTCCTCTTCGATTCTCATCGTGAGCGGCTTACGCAATCCGCGGGTGACGTAGACCAGCAGCACGAGGCCGATGACGAACCAAATGGCGCCGTACAAGAGTGCGTCGAAGTGCAGGTTGAGCCACAGCACCGCGGTCAGGGACATGCCGATGACGGGTAGCACGATGTTGGTAAGGATCTCGACCGGCGTGTTCCGCTTCTTCAGGTGCACGGCGAAGTACAGCAGCACGGTCAGGTTGACGACGGTGAAGGCGATGAGGGCGCCGAAATTGATCATTGCCGAGACGAATTCGAGCGTGAACCTGAATGCCAGCAGTGACACGGCGCCGACGATCAGCACGGCGTGCAGCGGGGTGAGAAACCTCGGGTGGATGTAGGACAGGAAGCGTGGGATGCGCCCCGTCTGATTGCGGGCCATCACGTAGATCATGCGGGAGACGCTGGCGTGCGAGGACAGGCTTGAGGCGAACATGGCCGCCAGTGCAGCCGAGACGAACAGGATCTTGAAGAACTCTCCGCCAACCTTCAGCGCGAGCTCCGGCAGGGTGTCGTCGGTGACTTCGAACCCGTCGAGCGTGGGGAAGGCGCTCTGAGCGAACCACGCCCCGAGCAAGAAGATGGCACCGCCGATGAGGAGGGCCAGGACGATGGCCTTCGGCACGGTGCTCGGCGTCTTCGCCTCTTCGCTGTACATCGTGATCGCGTCGAACCCGATGAACGAGAAGCACACCACGGTGGCGCCCGCGATGACCGCCCCCATGTCCACGCCGGCGTGATACAGCGGTTCGAGCGTCAGCGCGGTGCCCTGGCCAAGGCCGCGCGACAACGAGAGGTACGTCAGGACGACGAACGCACCGATGAGCACGGTTTGGAAGACGACGAGCACCCCGTTGATGTTCGACGTGCCCTTGATGCTCCAGCAGTTCAGCGCGGTGACGATTGCCACGTACACCAGGACGAAGATCCACGACGGAGCGTCGGGGAAGAACGACTCGAAGTAGATCCGGCCGATGACGGCGTTGACCATCGGCAACAACAGGTAGTCGAGCAACGAGGACCACCCGACCAGAAAGCCGACGTTGGGGTGGATGACCTCCGATGCGTAGGTGAAGGCCGAACCCGCCGAGGGGAAGACGCGGGTCATCCGCCCATAGCTGAGCGCGGTGAAGACCATGGCGACGAGCGCGACGATGTAGGCGAGCGGGACCACGCCGTTCGTTTCCTCCGACACGATGCCGAACGTGTCGAAGACGGTCATGGGTGTCATGTAGCCGAGGCCGAGGCCCACGATCGCCCAGAGTCCGAGTGATCGCGACAGGTGAGACGTTGCGGCTGGTGCCGTGTTCTGTTGCACGCGAGAACCTTTCGTCGACCGTCGGGAAGGTCCCGCGTCGCCCCCGGGGGGTGACGCTCGGATTCCCAGACGGACACCCTATCCACTGGGGGACACCGACCGAACGTTTCGGACGACATTCTGGACGACGGGACGGCTGGAAACCCTCCTCGCCGGCGTCGGGCGAACGCCCTCAGCTCTCGGGCGAACCGATGGCCTGCAGGTGCTCCACCGTCGCCGCACGACCGCGCCCGATGTGGTCCAGCATTCCCTGCCCGGCTACATCGGCCTGCCTGGCCTCCAGCGCCGTGGTGATCGCCTCGTGGTCGGCGACTGAGCGGTGCCGACGCTGCACGAACCAGATCGCCTGGTAGGGAACGCCATTCCACAACCGCTCGATGAAGTCGTCCAACAGCGCGGAGTGGGCCGAGGCGTACACCATGCGGTGCCATCGCGCGTTGAGTTCCACCACGTCCGCGAAGCGCGGGGGATCCCCGTCGACGACGAGCCGGAATTCCTCCTGAAGTTCGCGGATGCTCTTCAGTTCGGCCTGGGTGGCATTCGCCGCGGCCAGCTTGGTGGCGAGCGGCTCGAGGGTTTGGCGCAGAAGGTAGATCTCCTCGGCCCGCTGAATCGAGTACCGCGTGACGACGTGACCGTGATGACGCTTGTACTCCACCAGGCCATTTGCCTGCAGCATGCGTAGTGCCTCGCGGATGGGGGTAAGGCTCATCTGCAGTTGGTCCGACAGGCTGGCCAGCGTGAGCTTCGCCCCACCCGGCAGCTGACCTCGTTCGATCAGTTGCCGGATCGCGATGAACGCCTCTTCGGCCTTGGTCGTCGGGAGAGGCTCGGGCGGGCTGACCATCGCTTCCTCTCGTGAGACCAGTGCTGTCACCGAGACGGTACCGCGATCGGCGTGATCGGTCCTCCGCCCGTGAGCACGTGAACCACATTCGTGACCGCCAGCTCGGCCATCCGGGTCCGCGTCTCCACGGTCGCCGACCCGAGATGGGGCGCCAGGACGACATTGGAAAGGCTGCGCAGGCCAGGGTGGACGTCCGGCTCGTGTTCGTACACGTCGAGCGCGGCCCCTGCGATGGCACCCTCGGTGAGGGCGTCCACCAAGGCGCTCTCGTCGACGATCGGGCCGCGGGCCGTGTTGACGAGATATGCGCCGGGTTTCATCCGCTGCAGCGCTGGTGCGTCGACCAGGTGCCGGGTGTCGGCGGTCAGCGGACAGTGCAGCGAGACGACGTCGGAGGTCGCGAGCAATTCGTCCAGGTCGACGCGGCGGCCGAGGTCGCCGTCGTGGTCGCGTCGGGCGTGGTAGACGACGTCCGTCCCGAAGGCGGTGGCCCGCGTGGCGACCGCGCGGCCGATGTGGCCCATGCCCACGATCCCGAGCTGCTTGCCCTGCAGGCCGGTGCCGAGCATGAATCCGATGTCCCATGACCACGACTGGCCGGAGCGCACCAGCCGGTCGCCTTCGGACACCCTGCGCGTGATGTCGAGCATCAAGGCCATCGTCAGATCGGCCGTGGCGTCGACGAGCACACCCGGGGTGTTGGTGGCGACGGCGCCGTGGAGCGCGATCGCCGCGACGTCGAGGTTGTCGTAGCCGACCGCGGTGTTGGCCACCACCTTGAGTTGGTCGCCCGCTGCGGAGAGCACGTCGTCGTCGACGCGGTCGTTGAGCATGCTGACGACGGCGTCTGCGCCTTGGACTGCTTCCCGGAGTTCCTCGGGCCGTAGCGGCCGGTCGTGCGGCGACACCCACACCTCGCCAACCTCCGCCAGCGGTGTCAGCGTTGCGGGCGGCAGCGCCCGGGTGACGACGATCTTCATCGGACGCCGGCCAGGATCGCCCGCGCCCGCCGGGCGATCGGGTAGTCGACGAAGGTCCCGTCCGGAAGCCGGATCGACGAGACGCCTTCGGCTTCGGCCGCAGTGAAGGCGGCATCCACGTTCCGGGCCCAGTCGACTTCGGCCTGCGTGGCGGAGAAGGCGTCGGTCACCGCGGCGATCTGTGCCGGATGGATGACCTGTTTGCCACCGAAGCCCAACGCGCGGGCCCGACGTGCCGACTGAGCGAGGGCGTCGGCGTCCGCGAGGTCGAGATGGGGTCCGTCAATGGGTGGCGGACGGTGGGCCGCCGCGGCGGCGAGCACCAGTTGCGATCGGGCATGGAGGAATTCGTCGCCGTCGGCGGTGGGTGTGATGCCCAGTTCGCGCGACAGGTCGGCGGGGCCGAAGGCCAGGGTGTGCACCCGTTCGTGAGACGCAGCGATGGCGGGTGCGGAGAGTATGCCCGCGGCCGTCTCGACGAGCGGGACGATGCCGGTCCGGCCGACGTCGATGCCAGCGGATCGCTCTGCCTGCTCTAAAAGTGCTGCAGCGCAATGAATTCCGTCCGGATCGGCAGTCATTGGGACGATCACCAGCGCGAGCCGGTGTAGTACCGGCTCCAGCGCGGCGACGTCGTCTTCGGCCAGGCCGGAGTCGATCGCGTTGATCCGGACGCACAGCACTGCGAGGCCGTCGTCCGGCAGTGCGTGCAGCGCCGCCCGTACGGACGCGCGGGCCGCGTCCTTCTGCGCCGTGGCGACCGCGTCCTCCAGATCGATTGCGACACCGTCGGCGCCGCTGGCGACGGCCTTGCCGATGCGGTCCGGTCGATCGCCCGGCACGAAGAGCAGTGTGCGAAGCAGCGGTGTCGGGCGAGTCATCCGGCCGCCTGAGTCGTCGAGAGCAGGCGCGTCGCCACGTGGACGCCCAGTGCGTAGAGGTCGTCGGCCGCATCGGCGATGCGGCCGCTCAGCGGTCGTACGTCGACTGCGCCCAACTCCCGCAACGCCGCGGCGCCGTCGGGTTGGACGCGCCCCCCGAACACCACTACCGGAAGTTGGCTCGGCCGTGCCGATGCCAGGACTCCCGAGACGACCTTGCCCTCGGTGGAGGACAGGTCGACGGTGCCTTCGCCGGTCACCGCGACGCTGGCCGTGCGGGCGGCGTCGGTCCATCCCGTTAGTGCCAGCACCAGCTCGATCCCGGATTCGACGGCGCCGCCCATCGCCAGCAGCATCGCACCGATCCCGCCCGCAGCGCCGGCCCCTGGATGATTGGCGACCTCGGGGGGATGACCCAATGCCGCGAGTCGGCGTTCGAGGTGTTCGACGTCGGCCGGCGCAGCACCCTTTTGCGGGCCGAAGACCGCTGCGGCGCCGCGTTGCCCGAGTAGCGGGTTGCGCACGTCGGACGCGACCCGCACGGGCAGAGGAAGTTTCGTCAACGCCTCCCGCATCCCGACGCCACCGTCGACGGTCGCGACGCCGCCCACGCCCAGCACCAACTCACGCACGTCCGGGTCGGCCCCGACGTGTGCGATCAGCTCGCCGAGACCGCGGCTCGACGCTCGGAACGGGTCGAGCTCGGCCGTGGTCAGCAGCGTGAGCCCGATGGCCTGCGCGCTTTCGGTGACGGCCCGCCCGTCGGGCATCACCAGGTACCGCGCCAGGGTGGGACGGCCCAGCGGGTCGGACACGGTCACGGTGCGCAACTCGCCGCCGAGCGCGTGTCGCAGCACGTCGACGAGTCCCTCGCCGCGGTCGGACAGCGGCACCGTCGTGACCGCGATCTCGGAATCGGTGTTGGTGATCCCGGCTGTGACGGCCGCCGACGCGTCGGCGGCGCTCAGGCAGCCCTTGAGGCTGTCGGGGGAGACGATGACGGTCGGACGGGCCATCAGTCGGCGTACCAGTTCGGCAGGTCGTCCTGCAGGTCGACCCACACCGACTTGATGCGGGTGTAGTGCTCCATCACGGCCTGTCCGCCCTCGCGGCCGTAGCCCGATTGCTTGTAACCGCCGAACGGGACGAGGTGGTTGATCGTGCGAGTGGTGTTGACCCAGATCAACCCGGCGGCGATGCCGGCCGCCATGCGGTGCGCGCGGCCGACGTCACGGGTCCACACCGAGCCGGCGAGTCCGTACTCGGTGTCGTTCGCCTTCGCCAGGGCGTCGGCCTCGTCGGTGAAGGTCATGACGCCGGTGACCGGTCCGAAGATCTCCTCCCGGATCATCTTCATCGACGGATTGACGCCGTCCAGGATGGTCGGCGCGTAGAAGTACCCGTCGGCCAGCGGTGGCTCGGTGGGGGTGATTCCGCCGCAAATGAGCTGCGCGCCTTCGTCGGTGCCGCTGGCGACGTAGCCCGCGATCTTGTCGCGGTGCTGGGCGGAGATCTGCGCCCCCATCTGGGTGCGTTCCGACAGCGGGTCGCCGACGCGGATGCGTCGGGCCAGCGTCGAGAAGCGGTCCAGGAACTCGTCGTGGATCGCCTCCTGGACGAAGATGCGCGACGCCGCCTGACACGACTGCCCGGCCGCGGAGAAGATGCCGTAGGCGGTGCGGTGCACCGCGGCGTCGAGGTCGGCGTCGTCGAAGATGACGGTGGGCGACTTGCCGCCCAGTTCGAAGGTGACGAGCTTGAGATCGGTTGCGGCCGTGGCGGCGATCTGCTTGCCGACCTCCGTCGAGCCGGTGAAGGCGATCTTGTCCACTCCCGCGTGGGAAACCAGGGCTGCACCGGTCTCCTCGCCGAGCCCGGTCACCACGTTGAACACCCCGTCGGGCAGACCGACCTCGGTGATCAAGTGGGCGAACACCACCGCCGACACCGAGGTCTCCTCGGCGGGCTTGAGGATGATCGTGTTGCCACCCGCCAGCGCGGGGGAGAGCTTCCACGCGAGCATCAACAGCGGCGAATTCCACGGCACGATTGCACCGACGACGCCGACGGGCTCGCGGCGCGTGTAGCTGAACGCCGTTGCCGCCTGTGGATGTGTCTCGCCAAGCACCGTCTGGGCGACGCCGGCGAAGTACTCGAAATACCGCACCACGGCTTCGATCTCGGCGCGGACCTCGCGGATGGGCTTGCCGTTGTCGCGTGACTCGATGACGGCGAGCTGGTCGCGGTGGCGGTCGACGACGGCCGCGATCTTGGTCAGGAAGCGGCCGCGGTCGGCGGCCGACACGGTGGCCCACGGTCCGTCGAACGCCGCGCGTGCCGCCGAAACGGCACGGTCGACGTCGGCGGCGCTGCTGCGCGGCAGCCTGGCCCACACCCGGCCCGAACGCGGTTCGTAGGAGTCGAACGTAGCGCCGTCGGCGGCGGACGCCGGCGCCCCGTCGACGAACATCGACAGGTCGGCGACGTCGGGGCTGAGTTCCGGGTCCGCCAGGGCGGTGACGTCGGACGGGCGGTAGGTGGTGGCGGTCATGAGGAGGACTCCTGCGGCAGTAGAACGGGTTTGATCTCTTCGAAGTTCTGCATCCGTGTCATCACGGAATCGATGTCGCCGAGCGGGTAGCGACCGCTGATCAGGCGGTCGAACGGCAACCGGTCGGCGTAGCGCTCGAGAATGGTCAGGGCAGAGCGGTAGTGCGAGAGGTCGCCGGAGAACGACCCGATGACGTTGAGGTTCTTCTTGGTGATCGTGCCAGGCGCGACGGCGGTGGTGCCCGCACCCAGCTGACCGACCACTAGATAGCGGCCGTCCGGGCCGGCCATCTCGACGCCCTCGGCGAAGGCGGCGGGGTGCCCGGAGAATTCGGCGACCAGGTCGGCGCCAAGGCCGCCGGTGGCATCGAGGATCATCGCCAAGCGGTCGGTCGGATCGGGATGTGCAGCAAGGGAAATGACCTCGTCAGCCCCGAACTCCGACGCGATCTCAAGCCGGGCGTCGGGTGCACCCACCGTGATCACCCGCCCGGCACCGGCTTGGGCGAACAGCCCCGTGGCCAGGATGCCCAGTGGTCCCGCGCCCTGGATGACGACGGTGTGTTCGGGTCCCACCCGGCCGGCTTGTTCGACCGCGTTGACGACCGAGCGCAGCGCGCAACTGGCCATGCTGGCGAGGTCGTCGGGGACGGCATCGGGCACGCGCAGGCGTCCCGAGCCCGGCAGCACGTAGGAGTGTTGAGCCAGGCCGCCGAGCAGGGTGGGCCATTGGTCCATGGTCGCCTGGCCATAGGGAATCTTGTTGCGACACAGGGTGGGACGCTTTCGGGCGCACATCACGCAGTGGCCGCAGACCGCGTGGGTCCACAGAATGCGGTCACCGATCGCGAGGGGCTGACCCGCCGAGTCGACGTCGGCGCCGTCGCCGATCGCAATGATGCGGCCGACCATCTCGTGGCCGAGGATCAAGGGCAACCCCACTGGGATGGCCAGTGTGCCCTCCCAGCAGTGCACGTCGGTGCCGCACAGCGAACAGGCGACGATCTCGACCAGCAGGCCACCCGCCTCCACCGTCTGCGGAACGGCGACCTCTTCGAGCTGCAGTGGTTCCCCGAAGTTCCGGACGACGGCGGCGCGGGTGTACTCCGGCAGTGTCGTGGCCTTCATCGCTGCACCTGCGAGACGTCGGAGGTGACATCGGGATTGACGATCACGGGTGGACTGGTGCGCACCTTGCCCCAGATGAGCATGACCAGGAAGCTCAGCAGGCACACGCCGGCGATGTAGGACGCGACCGGCCACGTGGCGCCGCCGCTACGGATCAGCAGCGACGCGGCGATCAACGGGGTGAAACCGCCGACGATGGCAGCGCCGAGTTGGTATCCCAACGAGGCGCCGGTGAATCGGACCTTGGTGTCGAACAGCGCCGAGAAGTAGCTCGCCTGCGCCGCATACATCAGCGAGTGCGCAACGGCCAACCCCACGATCAGCGCGATCCACAGCGTCCACGGGGACCCGGCGCCCGCGAGCCAGAAGAACGGGAAGGCGAAGAGGACCATGAAGCCGGCGCCGGCCATGTAGACGGTCCGGGTGCCGATTCGGTCTGCGAGTACGCCGAACGCCCCAATGGTGATTATGGCGACGACGGAGGCGACGAGAATCCCGTTGCGGGCGTTCGATTCTCCGGCACCGTTCTTCGCCAGGGTCAGCGCGAAGACGGTGATGAGGTAGAACGTGCAGGTTTCGGCGGCCTTGGCGGCGAAGGTGATGAAGATGCCGCGCCGACCGGTACGGAACGCCTCCACCAGGGGGATGCGCTTCTTCTCCTCCTCGGGCTCGATCGCCCTTGCTGCGATCGCTGCGGCGAACTCGGGTGACTCGGTGATCGCCCGCCGCAGCCACAGACCGACGAGCATCAGGACCGCGCCGAGGATGAACGGGATGCGCCAGCCCCAGCTGAGGAAGTCGTCGTCAGGCAGCAGCATGAAGGCGCCCAACACCAGGCTGGCGAGGATCAGGCCGGCGTAGATGCCCATCTGCGGGCAGCTGCCGTAGAAGCCGCGGCGACCCTCCGGAGCGTGCTCGATGGTCATGATGGACGCGCCGCCCCATTCGCCGCCGTGCGCGAGGCCCTGCAGAACGCGAAGGGTGACCAGAAGGATCGGTGCTGCAGTGCCGATGGTCTCGTAGGTTGGTAGTAACCCGATGCCGACCGTCGAAACACCCATCAGGGCAAGGGTGGCGATGAGCACGCTCTTGCGCCCGACCTTGTCGCCGAAGTGCCCGGCGACGATGCCGCCGATGGGCCGGGCGACGAAGCCCACGCCAAAGGTGGCCAGGGCCAGCAGGGTTCCCACTGCCGGGTCGTCGCTGTGGAAGAACAGGGTGCCGAAGATCGTCGCGGACAAGGCACCGTAGAGATAGAAGTCGTAGAACTCGAGCATCGAGCCGATGCCGCTGGCCAGTGCAACGCGCCGGACCAGTCGCTCGTTGGGCACCGTCGGCCCCGTGGTGGTGGTCATGATCGTCCTTGATTCGTCGAGATGGGTGTGCGGGTGGGGCCGATGACGCCGGCCTCGGTCAATTCATCCAAAACATCTTGGGGATAACGCAATTGGTCACGCAGCACGTCGTCGTTGTGTTCGCCGAGGGCGGGCCCGGGGCTGCGGATGGAGCCCGGTGTTCGGGACAGCTGGGCGATCAAACCCTGCATCCTCAACGCGCCGAGCGTGGGGTGGTCCACGCTGACGACGCTGCCACGTTCGGCGAAGTGGGGATCGGCGGCGATGTCGGCGGCGCTGTACACCGGACCGGCCGTCGCTCCGACCGCGTCGAAGGCCGCCAGCACGTCGACGTTGTCGCGTCGTCCGACCCAGTCGGCAATTGCTTCGTCGATCTCGTCGCGGTGTTCGATGCGCCCGGAGATGTCGCCGAACCACTCGGCGTCGGCCAGGTCCGGCCGCTCGACGACGCGCATGATGCGTTGTGCGGTCGAGGTAGTGGCGCCCGACAGCGCGATCCACCGACCATCACGGGTTTGGAAGCACTCGCGGGGGACGTTGAAGCCCGTCCGGCTGCCCTGCCGCGTCGGCAGGGTGCCGAGCTGGTCGTAGGCAGAGGTCTGCGCGCCGAGGATCCAGAACAACGGTTCGTATATGGACAGGTCGACGATCTGGCCTTCGCCGGTGGCCTCGGCATGTCGAAGCGCGACCATCGTCGCAAAGGCTCCGGCCAGTGCGGCGACGCCGTCGGCCAACGGCCACTGCGGCAGAACGGGTGGGCCGTCGGCTGCGCCGTTTGTGTCGGCAAAACCGGACATGGCCTCGGCGATCGTGCCGAATCCCGGGCGTGAACTATAGGGACCCGTCTGACCGAAGCCGGAGACGCGAACCACCACCAGCTTCGGGTTGACGGCCAGCAGGTCCTGCGGGTCCAGGCCCCACTTCTCCAGGGTGCCGGGGCGGAAGTTCTCGATGAAGACGTCGGCCTCGGTGAGCAGCTGGCGCATCACCTTTGCACCGCGCGGGTCGGACAGTGCGAGGCTGACGTCGCGCTTGTTGCGTCCGACCACTGCCCACCACAGGGATTCGCCATCCTTGCGCCATTCCCACTGCCGCAGCCCGTCACCGCGGGGGTGCTCCACCTTGATCACGTCGGCGCCGAAGTCGCCGAGCAGAGTGGCCACCATGGGGCCGGCGTAGATCGTCGCGGCGTCGACCACCCGTACGCCGCGTAGGGGCCCGTTGGTGGCGTCTGAAGTTGTATCAAACATTTTATAAAACTAACTCGTGTGTGATCGCGCGCACAAGGGGTCTCGGGGGAGGCGGCGGACGAGCCATCTCGGATTCCCGAAGGAACCACGACTGGCAAACTCAGGCAGGTCGCGCCACGACCTGAGTCAGCGGTTCGAGGTCGACAGTGCCGCCGGCCCTGTTGGGCGGCCTGTTCTATTCGATGACGTTGGGTGAAATGCCGGCAGCGGTCGTCGCCCCACTCATCGGGCTCTATCTCTGGACTCGGCGGCGGCGCAACACCTTGGACCTCTCGTCGTCGCGATGCTGGGGTTCAGGTCGTAATTGCCGGCCTGGCCATACACGACAGTCCGTCAACCGCTTTGATGTTGTTCGCTGACCGAACCAGGACAGCCCAGTCGCGCCTTCGGATCCGAGTTGGCCGCCTAGAACCCCACCTTGTCCGAGCCCTTGAGGTCGAGCATCTTGCTGGTTTCGTTGGGTACCGCGGCGTCGGTCACGCCGCCACCAACAGCCCTCAGATTCCGGATTCGAGCCCGGCGAGCAGGGCCTGTCTGCTGGCCCGCACGTGCTCACGCATGACGCGCTCGGCGCTGTCACCGTCCTTGGCGACGATGAGGTCCAGCACGTGGTGGTGTTCGCGGTCGGACTGCAGCGGCCTGCCGGGCTGGCTCAACGAGGTGTTGACGAGCCGGGCGTAGGCCAGCTGGTTCATCAGGGTCCGGTAGTGCGCTTCGAGCTTGTTGTTGTCCGCGCCGGCGATGAGCAGGTTGTGGAACTCTTCGACGAGTTCGGCGTAGCGGGCCTTGTCGTCGGCGGCCACGGCTTGGTCGGCTTGCCTGAGGTTCTCTTCGAGCAGTTCGACTTCGGGGACGCGGCCACGTTGGGCCAGCAGGCGTGCCGCCGCGCCCTCCAGCAGTTCCTTCATCTCGAAGAGCTCGGTGATCTCGCGCCGCGACGGCGTCGTCACGAATGTGCCGACCCTGGGCCGGATTTCGACGAGACCCTCGGTCTGCAGCTGTTTGAAGGTCTCGCGGACGGGGGTGCGGCTGACGCCGAACTCCTCGGCGATCGCGATCTCGGAGATGTTGACTCCCGGCGAGATCTCCCCGGCGATGATGCGGCGGCGGACTTCGGAGATCAGCCGGCCCTGAATCGAGCCGGTGCCGTTCTTCGCGTTCACGCCATCCTCTTGGTCATGTCAGACAAGGTCGGTGAGAGTACCGCCATCGAAGAACTTACCCGCGCTGTAGACCATCGGGTGCCGGTTGCTCACCTCGGCGTGTACCACTCGGCACATGAAGACGGTGTGCGTGCTGGCCTGAAGTCGCTCGCGAATCTCTACTTCCATCACCGCAGCGCTGCGCGCGACCAACGGACTGCCGAAAGGCCCGGCGTCCCAGTCCAGTCCGGCGAACTTGTCGTCGGACTTCACGGCGAAGCGGTTGACGACGTCGAGCTGGTCGGTGGACAAAATGTTGATCGCCAGGTGGTCCGCTCGAAACAGACAGTCGTGCGTCGACGAGGTGTGTTGCACCGCGACCATCACGGTTGGCGGGTCCAGTGAGATGCTGGCGAAGGCGTTGACCGCCAAACCGCGGGGGATGCCGTCGTCCATGGCGGTGACGACGGTGACGCCGGTGACGAACTGCCGGTTGACCCGCTTCATCACGTCGAGATCGGGCCGTATCTGGGTGACGGCCATCAGCTGTCCTGACCGACGGAGATGATGCCGAGCGCGGTGAGCAGCGTGCGCGGATCCCAGGTGACGAACTCCTCGGAGATGGAGTCGCCGTCGAAGCGTGCGAATGTCGCCCCGCTGACGTTGACCTGGCGTCGGGTCGCGGGAACTCCGAGGAACGAGTGCTCGTGGCTGCCTGTGCTGTGCCACCGGATGGCCGCGTTGTCGCCCTCGACGACGATCTCGTCCACCACGGTGATCAGGTCGGGGAACGCCGATCGGGTCGCCACGATGGACGCCTTGAATTCGGTCAGGCCCTGCGCGGTACCGGTTCCGCTGATGCGCTGGTAGTCCGTGCTCAGCAGGGTGTCGAGGACGTCCACCTCGCCGCGGTCCCAGGCGGCCACCCACGCGTCGTTGATGCGGTTGCGGCGAGTGTCGTTGTCAGACATCGGTCTTTCCTTTCATGGGAGTCTTGACGAACGCTGCGGCGTCCCGGGTGGTGAGGTCGGCCCGTCGGTCGGCGATCAGTTCCATCCAGAACGACACCGCGAGGCCGGCGATGATGATCAGGAACGGCAACGACGCGACGATGACGGTGTTCTGCAGCGCGTTGAGCCCGCCGCCCAGCATCAAGGCGACCGCGGTCAAACCGGTGAGCGCACCCCAGAGGATCAGGACCCAGCGGCGTGGCGTCAGATGCCCGTCGCTGGTCATCATTCCGAGCACGAACGTGTTGGCGTCGGCGCCGGATACGAAGAACATGACCACCAGCAGGATGGCGACCGCCGACGTCACGGTGGACAGCGGGAAGTGCTCGAGGGTGGCGAAGAACGCGCTGTTGATGTCCTGGGCGGTGCGTTGTGCGATGTCGCCGCCCTCGAACATGTCGATGTGGATGGCGGTGCCGCCGAACACCGTGAACCAGGTGAAGAACACGACGCTTGGGACGACCAGCACACCCATGATGAAGCCTCGGATGGTGCGGCCCTTGGAGATACGAGCGAGGAAGACACCGACGAAGGCGCCCCACGACACCCACCAGGCCAGCATGAAGTAGGTCCACCACTGCATCCACTCGAGGCCTCCGAATGCGGTGCCCTGCAGGCTCATCCGGAAGAAGTCGGTGGCCCAGGTGCCCAGCGCCTCGATGTAGAGATTGGCGATGAACACCGTCGGCCCGACGACGAGCATGAACACGAACAATGCGACGGCGAGCACCACGCTGCCCTGGCTGAGGAACTTGATGCCCTTGCTGACACCGGTCACCGCCGACATCGTGAACACGGCGGTGACCGCCGCGATGATCAGCACTTGCGTGACGTTGTTGACGGGAATCCCAAACAGCGACGCCAGGCCGTTGTTGACCTGCAGCGCACCGAGACCCAGGGACGTCGTGGTGCCGAAGAGCGTGGCGAAGACCGCGAGGACGTCGATGGTCTTGCCGATCGGCCCGTTCACGCGATCACCGAGCAGCGGAACGAAGAGCTGGCTGACCAACGTGCGACGGCCCTTGCGGTACGTCGAATATGCGATCGCCAACCCGAAGACGGCGAAGATGGCCCAGGCGTGCAGGCCCCAGTCGAAGTAGGAGTACTGCAGCGCTCGGACCGCGGCTTCCGGCGTGTTCGGAGCGGCGAGTCCGTGCGGTGGTGTCGCCAGATGCGAAATGGGCTCCGCCACGCCGTAGGACACCAGGCCGATGCCCATGACGGCGCTGAGGATCATGGCGAGCCAGGTGATCGTGCCGAACTCCGGTCGGTCGTCGTCCTTGCCGAGTCGGGTATCCCCGAACGGGCTGAAGGCAAGGAACACCAGGAAGATCAGGATCCCCAGCGAGACGACCAGGTAGAGCCACCCGAACGTACCCGTCACCCAGTTCAGGGACGCCGTCGTCACCGTGCTGAGGTTCTCGGTGAAGAACACCGCCCAGACGACGAACACGGCCGAAACGCCGACCGATGTCCAGAACACAGAGCCAAGGCGGCCGCTGGAGCGGGACGGAGAGTCGATCTCTGGCACGTCCGCGGCCTCGTCGCGCACCGGGGTGGGGCCCGGGTCCTCTACCTCTGCCACGCCGACGGCCGTCGGCTCGGTGGTCAGTTCATTCGGCATGAGTACTCCTCGTCGTGGCATGTGGGTCGGCGACTCTGCCGGGGATCGCTTGTATGCAACAGAAAGTAACCACCATCACAAGGCAATGTCAATGGAGATGGCCAAGAGACTTGCGCGATGTTTCGGATGGCGCGCCAGCTCACAGGTGAAGCACAGCGTCACAAGCCGTCCCAACTGCAACTACCGCGTAACTTCGAGGTAACCCGTCCCGCTGGAGCGACGGGTATGGGCCGGGCACCCTTGACCACGAGCTGGGCATGACCTAGCGTCTGTTGTATGCAACAAGATGATCCGACGCGATATCTGGGCCTCCGAAAGGTGGTGGTCTACCGTGAGCTCGTCGTCACCGAGGGAGGGGAGCGGCCTGCCCGGCCGGCCACCCAGGCCAGCGTGGCCGCCGTCATCACCAACCCGTGGGTGGGCACCGGCGCCAGCCGCGATCTGTCGGTCGAGGTAGAGCTGATCGCCCCGGTGCTGGCCAAGCTGCTCACCACGAAGCTGATCGAGGCGCTGGGCGGAGTCGACGCCGTCGAGGCGTTCGGCAAGGCCGCGGTCGTCGGGACGGCGGGGGAGATCGAGCACGGCGGGGCCCTGATCCACACCCCGTACTTTGGAAACCTGATGCGCGAGTTCCTCGACGGTGAGTCGATCATCTGCTTCGCCGACGCCCGTGCCGAGGCCGGAGACGCGCTGGTGGTCCCGCTCTGGCACAAGACCCACGCCGCGACCCGCAGTCACTATCAAACGATCACCACCCGCATCTCCGACGGCCCCCGAGCCGACGAGCTGGTGATCGTCGCCGCCGGCTCCACAGGCCCGCGGCCACATCCCCGCATCGGGGATCGCAAGACCGATCCTGCAGTTACCGTCAAGAGCCTGGAGAGTGTGCTGTCATGAAGATCCGCAAGATCGTCACCATCGTCGAGGAGATCCGCACCGAGGGTGG
>Ga0209051_1000735_pt1 | contig 35429 bp, 33 predicted proteins | sample AraplaCvi_mMS_r2_2_FD_184286 | JGI IMG/M metagenome (GOLD analysis project Ga0209051, IMG submission 184286) | Arabidopsis root microbial communities from North Carolina, USA - plate scrape MF_Cvi_mMS_r2 (SPAdes) (version 2) | ecosystem: Host-associated > Plants > Roots > Endosphere | place...
CGGTGCGCGAGCCGCACAAGACCAACATGGTCATCTTCCGCGAGAACTCGGAAGACATCTACGCCGGCATCGAGTTCGAAGCCGAAAGCGACAAGGCCAAGAAGCTCATCAAGTTCCTGCAGGACGAACTGGGCGTCAAGAAGATCCGCTTCCCCAACACCTCGGGCATCGGCGTCAAGCCCGTGTCGAAGGAAGGCACCGAGCGCCTCGTGCGCAAGGCACTGCAGTACGCGGTGGATAACGACAAGCCCAGCGTCACCATCGTGCACAAGGGCAACATCATGAAGTTCACCGAAGGTGGCTTCCGCGACTGGGCCTATGCCCTGGCTGCCAAGGAGTTCGGCGCCGAGCTGATCGACGGCGGCCCCTGGATGAAGTTCAAGAACCCCAAGACGGGCAAGGAAATCACCGTCAAGGACAGCATCGCCGACGCGTTCCTGCAGCAGATCCTCCTGCGCCCCGCCGAATACAGCGTGATTGCCACGCTCAACCTGAACGGCGACTACGTGTCCGACGCGCTGGCGGCCCAGGTCGGCGGCATCGGCATCGCTCCGGGCGCGAACCTGAGCGACACCGTCGCCATGTTCGAAGCCACCCACGGCACAGCTCCCAAGTACGCCGGCAAGGACTACGTGAACCCCGGTTCCGAGATCCTCTCGGCCGAAATGATGCTGCGCCACATGGGCTGGACCGAAGCAGCCGACCTGATCATCAGCTCGATGGAAAAGTCGATCGCCAGCAAGAAGGTCACCTACGACTTCGCCCGCCTGATGGATGGCGCCACGCAAGTGAGCTGCTCGGGCTTCGGCCAAGTCATGATCGACCACATGTAATTGCGCGAGCAGCGGCGCTCCGGCGCCGCGCAGCCAAGGCCCTCGAGACCGCCCGGTCTCGAGGGCTTTTCTTCATCCGGCACGGCAAGGCGGGCCAGGTTGAGAAATGGAACACCTTGCTCCAAATACCCATTTTTTTCCGGGCGGGTGCCGCGTAATATTTATGCTGCGGCGCAGGCGGAGGGCAGATTTTTCTGCACGGTCTGTGGTGTCGTGCACGACGCAAGCCCCTTGATTTGTCGAATACGCGCCACCAAGTCTTCTTGCGCCGGCACGGTGCTTGCACGCTCTATAGAATCTTTTTTATGGCAACGAGAATTCCCAAGACTCCCAGCACTCCGCCGGCCCAGAAACCGGCCGGGGACGACGGAGATTCGGTCGTTCTGGAGCGGCGGCCGCAGAAAACCGCGCCGCCCCAGATGTACCAGGTCGTCATGCTGAACGACGACTACACGCCCATGGAGTTCGTGATCGTCGTGCTGCAGGAATATTTCAATAAGGATCGCGAAACCGCGACCCAGATCATGCTCAAAATCCACCTCGATGGCCGTGGCGTTTGTGGGGTCTATTCCCGCGACCTGGCGGCCACCAAGGTCAATCAGGTGATGGAGGCCGCGCACCAGGCCGGGCATCCGCTGCAATGCGTCAGCGAGCCCATCGTGTGAACCAGTTGAATTGCGCGCGCTCAAACCCATCTGAGAATTTATTTACAGCAAGGCAAAAGGAAATCACATGATTGCCCAGGAACTGGAAGTCAGCTTGCACATGGCCTTCGTCGAGGCCAGGCAGCAGCGCCACGAGTTCATCACCGTGGAGCATCTGTTGCTCGCTTTGCTGGACAACCCGAGCGCCGCAGAGGTCCTGCGCGCCTGCTCGGCCAACGTCGACGACCTGCGGGCGTCGCTCACCAACTTCATCAAGGACAACACGCCCCAGGTGGCGGGTACCGACGATGTAGACACCCAGCCGACGCTGGGTTTCCAGCGCGTGATCCAGCGCGCCATCATGCACGTGCAGTCCACCGGCAACGGCAAGAAGGAAGTCACCGGCGCCAACGTGCTGGTCGCGATCTTCGGCGAGAAGGACTCGCACGCGGTGTACTACCTCCACCAGCAGGGCGTGACCCGCCTGGACGTGGTGAACTTCATTGCCCACGGCATCAAGAAGAGCGATCCGCCCGAGGCCGTCAAGGGCAGCAGCGAATCGCCCTCGGGCGAGGGTGAAGAAGGCGGCGCGGAAAAGAACGAGAAGGCTTCGCCGCTCGAGCAGTTCACGCAGAACCTCAATCAGCTTGCCAAGGACGGCAAGATCGATCCGCTGATCGGCCGCGAATACGAGGTCGAGCGCGTGATCCAGATCCTGTGCCGCCGGCGCAAGAACAACCCGCTGCTGGTGGGTGAGGCCGGGGTGGGCAAGACCGCCATCGCCGAGGGCCTGGCCTGGCGCATCACGCAGACCGACGTGCCCGAGATCCTCGCCGAGGCGCAGGTCTATTCGCTCGACATGGGCGCGCTGCTGGCCGGCACCAAGTACCGCGGCGATTTCGAGCAGCGCCTGAAGGGCGTGCTCAAGTCGCTCAAGGACAAGCCGAACGCGATCCTGTTCATCGACGAGATCCACACCCTGATCGGTGCGGGCGCAGCCTCGGGCGGCACGCTCGACGCGTCGAACCTGCTGAAGCCGGCGCTCTCGAGCGGCCAGCTCAAGTGCATCGGCGCCACCACCTTCAGCGAATACCGCGGCATCTTCGAGAAGGACGCGGCCCTGTCGCGCCGTTTCCAGAAGGTCGACGTGGTCGAGCCGACGGTGCAGGAAACCGTCGACATCCTGAAGGGCCTGAAGTCGCGTTTCGAAGAGCACCATGGCGTCAAGTACGCAGTGGCGGCCCTGCAGGCCGCGGCCGAGCTGAGCGCCAAGTACATCAACGACCGCCACCTGCCCGACAAGGCCATCGACGTGATCGACGAGGCCGGCGCTGCCCAGCGCATCCTGCCGGCGAACAAGCGCAAGAAGACCATCAGCAAGACCGAGGTCGAGGACATCGTCGCGAAGATCGCGCGCATTCCCCCGGCCAACGTCAGCAATGACGACCGCGGCAAGCTGCAGACGATCGAGCGCGACCTCAAGAGCGTGGTGTTCGGCCAGGACAAGGCGCTCGAGGTGCTGGCTTCGGCCGTCAAGATGGCGCGCTCGGGCCTCGGCCGCGAGGACAAGCCGATCGGCTCGTTCCTGTTCAGCGGCCCCACCGGCGTCGGCAAGACCGAAGCGGCCAAGCAGCTGGCCTACATCATGGGCATCGAGCTCATCCGCTTCGACATGTCCGAATACATGGAGCGCCATGCGGTGAGCCGGCTGATCGGCGCGCCTCCGGGCTACGTCGGGTTCGACCAGGGCGGCCTGCTGACCGAAGCCATCACGAAGAAGCCGCACGCGGTGCTGCTGCTCGACGAAATCGAGAAGGCGCATCCGGACATCTTCAACGTGCTGCTGCAGGTCATGGACCACGGCACCCTGACGGACAACAACGGACGCAAGGCCGACTTCCGCAACGTGATCATCGTGATGACCACCAACGCGGGTGCCGAGACCATGAACAAGGCGACCATCGGCTTCACCAACCCGCGCCAGGCGGGCGACGAGATGGCCGACATCAAGCGCCTGTTCACGCCGGAGTTCCGCAACCGCCTGGACGCGATCGTGAGCTTCAAGGCGCTCGACGAGCAGATCATCCTGCGCGTGGTCGACAAGTTCCTGCTGCAGCTGGAAACGCAGCTGGCCGAGAAGAAGGTCGACGTCACGTTCAGCGATGGCCTGCGCAAGCACCTGGCGAAGAAGGGCTTCGATCCGCTGATGGGCGCCCGCCCGATGCAGCGGCTGATCCAGGACACGATCCGTCGCGCGCTGGCCGACGAGCTGCTGTTCGGACGCCTGATCGATGGCGGCCGCCTGTCGGTCGACATCGACGACAAGGGCGAAGTGCAGCTGGACATCCAGCCGCTGCCGAAGAAGGAAGGCAAGTCCAAGCCCGAAGCCGAGGAAGCTGCTGCTGGATAAGGCGGACCGGCAAAGCCGGTTCCGCGCTCTTCCTGGCAGTACCCAAAAGGCCGGTAGCATTCGCTGCCGGCTTTTTTTTGGCCGGAATCTATCCGTACGCAGTTTTACTTTGATCCTCCCCGAACTCAGCCAGGAATGGAAAACCGGCCTCTCCCTGGCCTGGAGCGGCTATATCGCCGTGCTGTCGGTCTGGATCGTGATGCAGAAGCGCGCGCCGGTGTCCACCATGAGCTGGATCCTGTCGCTCGCATTGCTGCCGTTCGCGGGCTTCGTCATCTATTACTTCCTCGGGCCGCAGCGCCTGCGCAAGCAGCGCGTCAGGCGCCTGCGCAGCCGCGCCAGCGCGCATACGCAGGCCGATCTGGCGCGCGTGCGCGACGCGGCGCAGAACGCGCCGCCGGCGCTGCAGCAGATGGCACGGCTGGGGACCGCGGCCTGTGGGCTGCCGGTGTCCAGCGCGACGGGCGTGGCGCTGCTTTCGGGCGGCGCGCGCACCTTCGATGCCATCTTCGACGCGGTGCGCGCGGCGCGCGACCACATCCATCTCGAGTACTACATCTTCGAGCCCGACAAGATCGGCACCGCGCTGCGCGACCTGCTGGTGGAGCGCGCCCGGCAGGGCGTGGCCGTGCGCCTGCTGCTCGACGCACTGGGCTCCAAGCGCATCGGCCGCAAGTTCATGGCGCCGCTGCGTGCCGCGGGCGTGCAGGTTGCGCTCTTCCACGACACGCGCATCGGCCGCCGCCTGCGCCCGGTGACCAACTACCGCACCCACCGCAAGATCGTCGTGTGCGACGGCCGCGTGGGCTTTACCGGCGGCGTCAACATCACCGACGAGGAAGACAAGCGCACCCGGCCCGACGCCTACCATGACGTCCACCTGCGCATCGAGGGCAGCGCGGTGCGCTGGCTTCAGACCACCTTCCTCGAGGACTGGACCTATGCCACCGGCGAAGACCTCCGCGACATCGACCACCTGATGGGCGCGATGCTGCCGCAGGTCGAAGCCGGCGACATTCCCGTGCAGATCGTGACCAGCGGCCCGGACAACATGCTGGAGCCCATCCACCGCATGCACGTGGAGGCGATCCATTCGGCGAGCGAGCGGGCCTGGCTCACCACGCCGTACTTCGTGCCCGGCGAGCCCGCCATGATGGCGCTCACCAGCGCGGCACTGCGCGGCGTGGACGTGCGCCTCCTGGTGCCGCGGCGCAGCGATTCGGCCATCGTGAGCGCGGCCGCGCGCTCCTACTTCGATGAGCTGATTGCGTCGGGAGTCAAGGTCTGGGAGTACAAGGCGCGCATGCTGCATTCCAAGACCTTGGTGGTCGACGACCATTGCGCGATGATCGGTACCGCGAATTTCGACAACCGCAGCTTCAGGCTCAATTTCGAAGTGAGCGCGGTGGTCTACGGTCCCGAACTGGCACGCCCCCTGGCCGCGCAGTTCGAGACCGATCTCCACAGCTCCGGTGCGGTGCGCGCCCACCGGCCGCAGAGTTTCTGGCGCCGCCTCGGCGACGCGCTTGCACGATTGTTTTCCCCCTTGCTCTGAATGAACCACACCTTTCTCTGGCACGACTACGAAACCTTCGGCGCCGTGCCGCGCCGCGACCGGCCATCGCAGTTTGCCGCCATCCGCACCGACGCCGAGCTCAATGAGATCGGCGAGCCGCTGATGATTTATTGCAAGCCGGCGCCCGACTACCTGCCCAGCCCCGAGGCCTGCCTGATCACCGGCATCACGCCCCAGCTCTGCCTGGAGCGCGGCATCCCCGAGCATGCCTTTGCCGCGCAGATCGAGAAGGCCTTCTCGCAGCCCGGCACCATCGGCGTGGGCTACAACACCATCCGCTTCGACGACGAGGTCACGCGCTTCCTGTTCTGGCGCAACCTCATCGACCCGTACGCCCGCGAATGGCAGAACGACTGCGGCCGCTGGGACCTGCTGGACGTGGTGCGCCTCACCTACGCACTGCGGCCCGAAGGCATCGAGTGGCCGAAGAAGGAAGACGGCAAGCCCAGCTTCAAGCTCGAGGACCTGGCGCGCGCCAATGGCCTGCTGCACGAGTCCGCGCACGATGCGCTGTCCGACGTGCGCGCCACCATCGCACTGGCGCGGCTCATTCGCGAGCGCCAGCCCAAGCTGTTCGAATTCGCCTTCGGCCTGCACAAGAAGGACCGCGTTGCCAGCGAGCTCGGCCTGCCGGCCATGCGCGAGACGGCGCGGCCTTTCCTGCACGTATCGGGCATGTTCCCGGTCGAGCGCGGCTGCCTCGGCGTGATGTGGCCGCTCGCGAGCCATCCAACCAACAAGAACGAACTGATCGCCTGGGACCTGGCCCACGACCCCAGCGAGCTGCGCGATCTGGACGTTGAGACTTTGCGCCTGCGCTTGTTCACGCGCACCGCCGACCTGCCTGAAGGCATGGTCCGCCTGCCGGTCAAGGGCATCCACCTGAACAAGTCGCCCATGGTCGTCGGCAACCTGCGCACGCTCGCGCCGGCCATGGCCGAGCGCTGGAACGTCGACCTCGATGCAGCGCTGCGCCATGCGGCCATTGCGCGCGACCTGCCCGACATGAGTGCCATCTGGTCGCAGGTGTACGCCCGCCCCAAGGAGGCGGTGCCCGATGTCGATGAGGACCTCTACGGCGGCTTCGTCGGCAACGGCGACCGGCGCCGACTGAACCAGCTGCGCGCGCTGTCGCCCGAGGAGCTCGCCAAGGACCGCACCGGCTTCGACGACGGGCGGCTCGAGGAAATCCTCTTTCGCTACCGTGCACGCAACTGGCCCGAGCTGCTCAGCCCGGAAGAGGCCGAACGCTGGGAGGCGCTGCGCGCCGCGCGGCTGTTCAAGGGCGAGGGCGGGGCGCGCACCATCGAAATGCTGTTCAGCGAAGTCGATGCGCTGTCCGAGACCGCGGACGAGCGCGGCGAAGAGATCCTGGGCGCGCTCTACGAGTACGCCGAGGCCATCGCGCCCGAAGCCTGAGACGCTAGGACTTGCGGCTCATCCAGCTGGTGGCCTGCGCGCGGCCCGGCAGATGCAGCGTGGCCGTCGCGGCCGGCGTTTCCGCCAGCAGGCGCCCCTTGCGGAACACCTTGAGCCGCGTCGCGCGCAGCCGGATCGCCTCGACCGGGTCGCGCGCCTGCAGCAGCACGAAGCTCGCGTCGCAGCCCGCCTCGAGGCCGTAGCCTTCGAGGTGCATCACGCGCGCGGCGTTCGTGGTCACCGCCTCGAAGCACTGGCGGATGCCGGCCTGGCTGGTCATCTGCGCGACGTGCAGGCCCATGTGCGCCACCTCGAGCATGTCGCCCGAGCCCATGCCGTACCACGGGTCCATCACGCAGTCATGGCCGAAGGCGACGTTCACGCCGGCGGCCATCAGCTCGGGCACGCGCGTCATGCCGCGGCGCTTGGGATAGCTGTCGTGGCGGCCCTGCAGCGTGATGTTGATGAGCGGGTTGGAAACGACGCTGACGCCGCTTTGCGCAATCAGCGGCAGCAGCTTGCTCACATAGTAGTTGTCCATCGAATGCATCGAGGTGCAGTGCGAGCCCGTCACGCGGCCCTGCATGCCGAGGCGCCAGGTCTCGGCAGACAGCGTTTCGATGTGGCGCGAGAGCGGGTCGTCCGACTCATCGCAGTGCATGTCGACCAGCTTGCCGCGCTCGGCTGCAAGCTCCATCAGCAGCTTGACGCTGGCGGCGCCATCGGCCATGGTGCGCTCGAAATGCGGAATCCCGCCGACCACGTCGACGCCCTTGTCGAGCGCGCGCTTCAGGTTGTCCACGCCGCCCGCCGAGCGCAGCACGCCATCCTGCGGAAAGGCCACGAGCTGCAGGTCGAGGTACGGCGCGACCTTGCGCTTGACCTCGAGCAGCGCATCGACCGCGAGCAGACTCTGGTCGCTCGTGTCCACATGCGAGCGCACGGCCAGCAGGCCCTTGGCCACCGCCCAGTCGCAATAGGCCAGCGCACGCTCGATCAGCGCGTCGGCCGTGAGCAGCGGCTTGAGTTCGCCCCACAGCGCAATGCCTTCGAGCAAGGTGCCGCTCTGGTTGATGCGCGGCAGGCCATAGCTCAGCGTGGCATCCATGTGGAAGTGCGGATCGACGAAATGCGGCGCAACGAGCAGGCCCTGGGCATCGAGCTTGTCGAGCGCCGGCGCGTCGAGCCCGGCGGTGACTTCGGTGATGCGGCCGCCCTGCACCGCGATCGACATGTCCGGGCGGCCGTCGGGGAGGGTGGCGTTGGTGATCAGGAGGTCGAGCATCGTGGGGGCTCCGAGGTGCGGATGCGGGGGATTTTCGGTCGCATGCGCAGCGCAGGTGACCGCGAGGGAGATTCGTTCAGCGCGTGCGCTGCGCCCGATAGCGGTACTGCCCGGGCGCCGGCCCCACCTCGATGGTCACGCGGCGCAGCTTGTCATCATGGCCGGAGGTGGCGCGCGCCGTCACCACGATGCCGCGCGGCGTGGCGCGGCAAGTGAGTTCGGCGAGCGCGATCTCGGCGTGGTCGTTGTCGAGTTCGGCGATGGCGGTGGTGTGCGCGGCATGCAGGCTGCCGTTGGCATCGCGCGTCATCCGCTGCACATAGAGAAAGGATTGCGCGTACTGCTCGGCATGGACCACGCGGTACGTGCCCTGGTGGTCCTTGCCCCATGTGCCGCACAGCTGCACCCAGCTGACCGAATCGGGGGTCTTGAAGGTGTCGTAGCCGTAGTCGCTGCCCAGCGCGTGCGCGCCTGCGCCGCATAGCGCCAGCAGTGCAGCGAACAGGATTCCTCGTCCTGCGGCGGTCTTCGTCTTCATCAACGCTCCCCCTTGCGATAGGGCTTCATCAGCGCCTGCGGATAGCTCGCCTTGCGCGCCACCAGCACCAGCGCGAGGATCGACAGCAGGTACGGCAGCATCAGGTAGATCTGGTAGGGCAGCACGGCATCGCCCGATTGTTGCAGCCGCAGCTGCAGCGCATCGAAGAATGCGAACAGCAGCGCACCGAGCAGGGCCTTGCCCGGCCGCCACGAGGCGAACACCACCAGCGCCACGCAGATCCAGCCGCGGCCGTTCACCATGTTGAAGAAGAAGGCATTGAAGGCCGACAGCGTGAGGAAGGAGCCAGCCATGCCCATCAGCGCCGAACCCGCCACGATGGCGCCGGTACGCGTGGCCGCGACCGATACGCCCTGGCTCTCGGCCGCCTGCGGGTTTTCGCCGACCATGCGCACGGCGAGCCCGAGCGGCGTGCGGTACAGCACCCAGGCGACGGCCGGCACGAGCAGCAGCGCGAACAGCGTGAGCGTGGTCTGTGCTTTCAGGATGGGCACCGGCAGCCACTCCATCGGCGCGAACGGCGTGATGGTCGGCGGCGTGTTCACCTTCGGAAAGCTCACGCGGTAGCCGAAGTAGCTCAGCGCGGTGGCCAGCAGCGTGATACCCAGCCCCGAGACGTGCTGCGACAGGGCCAGGCCCACCGTGAGAAAGGCGTGCAGCAGCCCGAACGCCATGCCGGTGAGCGCGGCCACGCCGACGCCGGCCCAGAGCGGCGCGCCGGCATACACCGCGAGCCAGCCGGTGAAGGCGCCCGCGACCATGATTCCCTCGATGCCGAGGTTGAGCACGCCCGCGCGCTCGCACAGCAGCACGCCCAGCGTGCCAAGGATCAGCGGCGTGGCGATGCGCAGCACCGCGACCCAGAAAGCCGGGTTGGCGAGGATGTCGAACAGGTCGGTCATTTCGTGTTTCTCCCTCCCCTTCCGGGGGAGGGTGGGGGCACGCGGCGCTCGATGTGGGCGCCGATGCCCCCATCCCAGCCTTCCCCCGGCGGGGGAAGGAGCAAAGACGCAGGCGCCAGATCGGTCATTTCATCCGCACCCGGTATTGCGTCAGCAGCGTCGCCACCAGCACCGCGACCAGCGAGGCCGCGACGATGACGTCGGCGATGTAGGTCGGCACGCCCGCGGCGCGGCTCATGGTGTCGGCCCCGACCAGCACGCCGGCCACGAATACGCCCGCGGCGATCACGCCCAGGGGATGCAGGCCCGCAAGCATCGCGATCACGATGCCCGTGTAGCCGTAGCCCGGCGACATGTCGAGCGTGACGTAGCTGGTGCGTCCCGCCACCTCGATGGCACCCGCAAGGCCCGCCAGCGCACCCGAGAGCAGCGCCACCATCACCACGGTGCGCGTGACCGGCACGCCGGCAAAGGCGGCGGCGCGCGCATTGGCGCCGACTGCGCGAATGTCGAAGCCCAGCACCGTGTACTTGAAGATCGCCCACACCATCACGGCGAGCGACACGGCCCAGACGAGGCCGGTGTGCACGCGCGTTTGCGCGACCAGCTTGCCGAGTTCGAGTTCGGACTGCAGAGACACGCTCTGCGGCCAGCCCATGGCGCTCGGGTCCTTCATCGGCCCGTCGAGCAGCGCCGACACGCCGAGCAGCACGACGAAGTTGATCAGCAGCGTGGTCACCACCTCGTCGACGCCGAGCCTGTTCTTCATGAGCGCCGGGCCGAGCAGCAGCAGGGCGCCCGCCGCGGCGGCGGCCAGCATCATCAGCGGAAACAGCAGCCAGGGCGGCAGCTCGAAGCCGCTGCCCCCATGCATGCCGCCCACGGCCACGGCCGCGAGGGCGCCCGCGAACAGCTGCCCCTCGGCGCCGATGTTGAAGAGCCGCGCCTTGAAGGCGACCGTCGCGGCCAGCCCCGTAAGGATCAGCGGAATGGCGCGCGTCAGCGTTTCGCTCCACGCGAACACCGAGCCGAAGCCGCCCTGCAGCAGCAATGCGTAGGTGCGGCCGACCGGTGCGCCGGCCCAGAGCACGAGCAGCGCGCTCACCGCCATCGTGAAGGCCACCGCGCCGATGGGTGCCAGCACCAGCGCGGCGCGCGAGCTTTGGTGGCGTCGTTCGAGCCGCATCATGGCGTGGCTCCCGCGTGTGGCTGCTGCGGCGCCGCCGCGCCGGCCATCGCCAGCCCGATGGCTTCGCGCGTCCAGGCCGCGACCGGGCGTGCTTCGCCGAGGTGGCCGCCATGCATCACGGCCACGCGGTCGCCGAGCGCAAGCACTTCGTCGAGGTCGTCGGAAATCACCAGCACCGCCGCACCCGCATCGCGCGCGGCAATGAGCTGCTGCTGCACGTAGGCGACGGCGCCGATGTCCAGGCCCCAGGTCGGCTGGTGCGCGACGATAAGCCGCGGCGCACGGGTCGGGTATTTCCTGTTGTCCGGGTCTTCTTCATCCTGCTCGGGCGCGAGCAGCGCGCGCCCCAGGATCAGCTTCTGCATGTTGCCGCCCGAAAGCGAACGGGCCGGCGCCATCAGGCCTGCGCCGCGCACGTCGAACGCCTTTTCGATGCGCCGCGCATGCAGCCGCGCGGCCGCGCGCCGCACGAACCACGACCAGCGCGAGAAGACCGGGCTGCGCAGCCGCTCCGACACCGCGTTCTCCCACACCGGCAGGTCGCCGACCACGCCAACCGCGTGCCGGTCCTCGGGAATGCGCGCGACGCCGCGCTGCACCAGCCGGGCGGGCGAGGGCGGCAGCGCGCGGCCCATCAGGAGGGCCGTGCCCGAGGTGGCGCGGCGCGTGCCGCACAGCAGCTCGGCCAGCGCCGCCTGGCCGTTGCCCGAGACGCCCGCGATGGCGGTGATCTCGCCGGCGCGCAGCGTGAGCGACACCTCGCGCAACCGGTTCTGCCCCTGGTCCTTGTCCGATGCGGTGCTCACGTGGTCGAGCACGCAGACCGCATCGCCCACCGATCTGGCCGGCCGGCGCTGCGGGGTTTCGACCTCATGCCCGACCATCCACAGCGCGAGCTGCGCCTGCGTGGTCTCGGCAGTGCGCGCCTCGGCCACCAGCTTGCCGCCGCGCAGCACCGCGATGCGCTGCGACACGCGCAGCACCTCGCCCAGCTTGTGGCTGATGAAGATCACCGACAGGCCCTGCGCCACCATCTGTGCGAGCGTGGCGAACAGGGCTTCGCTTTCCTGCGGCGTCAGCACGGCGGTCGGCTCGTCGAGGATCAGGATGCGCGCGCCGCGGTACAGCGCCTTGAGGATCTCGACGCGCTGCCGCTCGCCGACCGAGAGGCTGCCGATCTTGGCGTCGGGCTGTACCGGCAGGCCGAAGCGCTGCGCCACCTCGAGCAGCTTCGCGCGTGCGGCTGCCCGGCGCGAGACCGGGCGCCAGAGCGGCTCCGTGCCCATCATCACGTTGTCGAGCACGCTGAGGTTGTCGGCCAGCGTGAAGTGCTGGTGCACCATACCCACGCCCGCGGCCAGCGCCGCCTTGGGATTGCCCGCAGGCAGTGGCGCACCGAACACCTCGATGCTGCCTTCGTCGGCGACGTAGTGGCCGAACAGAATGGACATGAGCGTCGACTTGCCCGCGCCGTTCTCGCCCAGCAGCGCGAGCACCTCACCCGCATGCAGGTCGAGGGAGACGGCGTCGTTGGCGACGAGGGTGCCGAAGCGCTTGGTGATGCCGTGGAGGCGGAGAACCGCTGTGCTGCTCATGAAGGTATTGCTCCTTCCCCTTCCGGGGGAAGGCTGGGATGAGGGCGAGCAGCGCCCGCAACGCCACGGTGATCGATCGAAGGCCGCGTGTCCCCACCCCAACCCTCCCCCGAAAGGGGAGGGAGAAAAGGCAGGGTCATTTCCATGCAGCCAGGAACGCCAGCATGACCTTGGCCGAGTTGTCGGCCGCAATGCCCATGAAGGTGCCCATCTCGTTCTCGCCTTCGCCGCCGCCCGCCAGGTCGCTGAGGGAGCGGAAGGCGATGTAAGGCACGCCGTTGCTGTAGGCCACCATGCTTACGGCCGCCGTTTCCATGTCGAGCACGTTGGCCTGGAAGGTCTTGAAGGTGTATTCGCGGTAGGCCTTGTTATCCATGAAGGCCTGGCCCGAGACGCCGTTGCCGCCGACGACGAGCTGGGGCTTGCGCGCCAGGCACTTGCCGGCGCTGCAGTTCGCCAGGTCGACATTGCGGATGCTGCGCGCCACCTCGAGCATCTTGGGGTCCGCCTCGAACCAGAACTTGCGCGCGATCTGCGGATGCGCCGCGGAACGCACTTCCACCGGCCGCGGATGCATCATGCCGAAATTGGGCAGCGTGGCATCGGTGATGAAGGGCGGCGCGGTGAACTCGCCGGGCGCGGTTTCGCGCGCCATCAGCACCTCGAGGTACTGGCCCCATTGCGCCGGCACCGTGACGTCACCCACGTGCAGCTGCGGGTTCACGCCGCCCGCGATGCCGCTGAACACGATGTGGCTGACGCGAAAGCGGTCGAGCACCAGCTGCGTGTTCATCGTCGCGTTGGTCATGCTGATGCCGGAGAGGAACAGCACGACCGGCTTGCCTTCGAGCGTGCCGGTGGTGAACTCGACGCCGTTGACGCTGTGCTTCGCCGGCTGCTGGAGCCGGTTCAGCAGCAGCGTGAGCTCGGGCTGGAAGGCCGAGATCACCGCGATGCGCGGCGTGTCGTCCAGCCGCACGCTGCCGTCGGCGGCGCCGGGGCTCTTGTAGACACCGGCACAGCCGGCCAAGCCGAAGGCCAGCACGCCGGCCGCGAGAAGAGAACGCCAGCGCATCGTCATCGGACCCTTCACTTCGCGGTCGACTTCGGCTGCGAATCGTCGACCTTGATAGTGACCTTGCCCGCGAGGATGTCGGCCTGCTTGGCCTTGACCTTGGCGACGATGTCCGCCGGCACCTTCTTCTCGAAGGTGCCCAGCGGCGCGAGTTCGGAGCCCTTGTGCTTCATCATCGAATAAGGGCCGTAGTCCTCGGCCGTGAACTTGCCTTCCTTCACGAGCTTGATCGCGCGGTCGGCCGAGGGTTCGAAGTTCCAGAGCGCCGAAGCCACCACCGTATCGGGGTACTGCGCCTGCGTGTCGATCACGTTGCCGATCGCGAGCTTGCCTTTTTCCTTGGCCGCGTCCGAGACACCGAAGCGCTCGGCGTACATCACGTCTGCCCCCTTGTCGATCATCGCGAAGGCCGCTTCCTTGGCCTTGGGCGGATCGAACCAGCTGTTGATGAAGCTGACGCTGAATTCGACCTTGGGATTGGTTTCCTTCGCGCCCGCCATGAACGCATTCATGAGCCGGTTCACTTCGGGAATCGGGAAGCCGCCGACCATGCCGATGCGATTGCTCTTGGTCATGCCGCCAGCCACCATGCCGCTCAGGTACGCCGGCTCCTGGATGTAGTTGTCGAACACGCTGAAGTTGGGCGCCTGCGGCTTGAGCGAAGAGCCCATGAGGAAGGCGACCTTGGGAAAGTCTTTCGCGACCTTGCGCGCCGCCGCTTCCACGCCGAACACCTCGCCGAGGATCAGCTGGTTGCCGCCGGTGGCGTACTCGCGCATCACGCGCTCGTAGTCGGCGTTGCTGACGTTCTCGGTCGCCTTGTATTCGATCTCGCCGCGCGCCTCGGCCGCCTTGAGCGCCTTGTGGATGCGGCCGACCCATTGTTGCTCGAAAGGCACGGTGTACACCGCCGCCACCTTGAGCTTGGCCTGCGCGAGCGCAAGGCCCGGCGCGCCGGCCGCAAGCGCTGCTGCGGCAATGGCGGCGGAACGAATGATCAACTGACGGCGTGCTGTCACGGTGCTTCTCCTCGAGGTATGGAAATTTTCTTGTTGCTGCCAGATGAGCAGCAGGCCGCCGTCAGAGGACGTCGGCGTCACTTCGTGCCGAAAATTCTGTCACCGGCGTCGCCGAGCCCGGGAAGGATGTACCCGTGGCTGTTGAGCTCCCGGTCGATCGCGGCGGTGTAGATCGGCACGTCGGGGTGGGCCTTCTGCATGGTCGCGATGCCTTCGGGGCAGGTGAGCAGGCAGACGAACTTGATCGACTTGGGGTTCAGTTCCTTGAGCCGTTCGACCGCGGCCACCGCCGAGTTGCCGGTGGCCAGCATCGGGTCGACCACGATCACGTCGCGGTTCTCCATTTCGCCGGGCATCTTGAAGTAGTACTCGACGGCGGTCAGCGTCTTCGGGTCGCGGTACAGGCCGATGTGGCCGACGCGCGCGCCCGGCACCACGGTGAGCATGCCGTCGAGGATGCCGGTGCCCGCGCGCAGGATGGACACCAGCACCAGCTTCTTGCCGTCGATGACCTTGGCCTGCATGGTCTCGAGCGGGGTCTCGACCTCGATGTCCTGCATCGGCATGTCGCGCGTGACCTCGTAGGCCATGAGCATGCTGATTTCGTTCAGGAGCCGGCGGAAGCTGTTGGTGGAGGCGTCCTTGCGGCGCATCAGCGTGAGCTTGTGCTGGACGAGGGGGTGGTCGACGAGGTGGACGTTGCTCATTGGATTTTTTCTGCCGTTGCTGGACCCGGGAGTCTAAAAGACGGTGCCGTCGCTTTCGATCAGGAGCGGTGGCGATCCGTCTCGCAAGCGCTGTGCCAGCACGCGGCCGGCGGCCCAGGTGCCGCCCTCGAGCACGCAGGCCAGCGGCAGTTCTTCCTCGGTGCGGTCGAGGATCTTGCGCACGTACGGCACCAGTTCGTCGAGCAGCGCGACGGTGAGGGCGCGCCATTCGACGATGAACTCGTCGCCGGCTTTCCAGGTGCGCGCAAGAAAGGCGGGGTCCTTCGGCACGATCACGCCGCTGTCGATCAAGAGGCCGCCGTTGCGGTATTCGGGCAGCGCCGTGAGCGCATCGAGATGGCGCACCTTCACGCCCGCCCACTCGAAGGGTTCGAGCAGCGAATAGGTCAGCCATTGCGACAGCTTGTGGAACGGCATCCAGCCGTTGGTGAGGCCGGGGCCGCGCACCGCGCTGTGCCGCCAGCAGTCGCCGAGCGCCAGTGCCGGGTCGCTCGAGCCGATGCCGCCCGTGGTGTCGCTGCCGCCGAGCGCGATGCTGTCGATGGAATTGGCGGAGGGCCAGATGCCCGAGAGCGTTTCGAGCAGCAGCGAGAGGATCTGGTGCGCAGTGATCTCGGCCGTGGGCGGTGCGGCCGCGCCGAACGGAGCCACCAGCGCATCGAACATGCAGGCAGGCCGGCCCTCGTCGCCGAAGGTCTCGGGTTGCTCGCTCATCGCCTCGCCGAGCCGGCGCAGCAGCACCGCACGGCCGGCCAGGCCCACCAGCGGATTGACGTCGCTGACCTGGAAGGCGTCGCCGAGCCGATCCGTCACCAGGCCGCGCAGGCCGGCGGCATCGGCCTGCAGCGGATGGTCGGGGTTGGACGAGAACAGGCCGCTCGTGAAGGCATGGAAGCTCGCGATGGCCAGGCCCTCGGAGCGCGTGAAGCGCTCGCCCGTGGCGGGCTCGATGTAGTGCCAGCCGGGGCCTGCGCCGGCATCGAGCAGCACGCTCACCAGCACGAGGTCGATGTGCGCGCTGGCGCGCTGCCGGGCATCGACGCCCTTGCCGAGCAGTTCGTCGAGTTGCTTCAGCCGGTCGATGCCGCCGGCCTCGAAGTGGCGCCAGCGGCTGTGGTACGGGATGGTGTCCCAGGGATAGCGCTCGCGCGTGACCTCGGCGACGGTGCGCGCCGCGTCTTCGAGCACATCGCTGCCGGCGATGCGGAACCACTGCGACTCGCCCCGGCGCGCGCGCGCCAGCAGCGCCGCGGCACGCTCGCGGATGGCGGCGGTGGTGCGCAGCACCGTGGCGGCGCCCGCGGGGTGGCTGGTATCGGGGGTGAACTCGATCGCCGGATCGATGTCTCCCGCGCTGCCCGGCGGCAGGCTGCCCGAGCCATCGGCGGGCAGGTAGTCGCTGCTGCTGTTTTCCTTGTGGTCGCTCATTCGCTCAATCCCCGGCCCTTGGCCTTCTTGAGTTCCTCGGCGTCCGGCACCGGGCCGGGCGTGAAATAGCCTGCGGCCATCTTGGCGTCCATCTCGACGCGGGCGTCGGCCGGAATCAGTTCGTCCGGAATGTTCACGCGCTCGCCGATCTCGATGCCCGAACCGGTGATGGCGTCGAACTTCATGTTGCTCATCGACACGAGCCGGTGGATCTTCTTGATGCCGAGCCAGTGGAAGACGTCGGGCATCAGTTCCTGGAAGCGCATGTCCTGCACGCCGGCCACGCACTCAGTGCGCGCGAAATACTGGTCGGCCGTGTCGCCGCCCACCTGGCGCTTGCGCGCGTTGTAGACCAGGAACTTGGTGACCTCGCCGAGCGCGCGGCCTTCCTTGCGCGAATAGGCAATGAGGCCCACGCCGCCGCGCTGCGCGCCCTGGATGCATTCCTCGATGGCGTGGGTGAGGTACGGGCGGCAGGTGCAGATGTCGGAGCCGAACACGTCGGAGCCGTTGCATTCGTCGTGGATGCGCGCCGTGAGCTCGACCTCGGGGTTGGCCAGGTCGCGCGGGTTGCCGAAGATGTAGAGCGTCTGCCCGCCGATGGGCGGCAGGAACACCTCGAGGTCGGAACGCGTGACGAGCTCGGGGTACATGCCGCCAGTCTCTTCGAACAGCGTGCGGCGCAGGTCGGTTTCGGAGCAGCCGAAGCGCCGCGCCACTTCGGGCAGGTACCACACGGGCTCGATGGCGGCCTTGGTCACCATGGCCGCGCCGCCGGCGGTGAGGAAGTGGCCGTCGGCCTTGAGGCGGCCGCTTTGCAGCGCCTCGATCACCTCGGGCAGGATCACGTGGGCCTTGGTGATCGCGATGGTCGGGCGGATGTCGTAGCCCGCCGCCAGCTCGGCGGAGAACACATCGGCCACCAGCGCGCCCCAGGGGTCGAGCGAGACGATGCGCCCGGGCTCGCTCCACTGCGGGTACGGGCCGATCACGTCGGTGGGCGCGGTGTTGGTCAGGTCGGCCTTGTGTTCGCGCTTGAGGGCGCCGGCTGCCACGGCCAGTGCGCGATAGACGCTGTATGACCCGCTGTGCGTACCGATGACGTTGCGATGCGCCCGCTTCGTGGTGGTGCCCACCACGGGCCCGCGTTCGGTGGCGGAGGCCGCGCCCCAGCGGATGGGCAGCGCGCCGAAGCCGCCGGCATGGGAGGTCAGCCGGATGTGGCCGGTCGACGACGAAGGATGGAGCGGGGGAAGGGGCGAGACGGGGATCGCTGAAGTCGCAGGGACGGCGGGGATCGCGGAAATCTCGGGAGTTTCAGAAGGGGTCGCTGTGCTATCTGCAGACATTGGAGGCCCTCAAAAAATGCAATGTACCGATCACTCGCGCGGCTGGCAAGCAGGGCGCGAGGGTCGTCATTGCCGCCGGGGGCCGCGGCCGGTGCGCCGATCAGGCCGGCGAGGAGCGCAGGCCGTAGGCCTTGCCGCCGACGAACAGGTATTCGGCGCGCAGCACCGGATCGCCTTTTTCACCGGTGTAGGTGAAGCCCAGCGCGGCCACCGGGGTGCCGGGCTTGATCTCCTCGAGCCCCCAGGCCTGCAGCCGCGTGAGCGGTGCGAGTTCGATCAGCCACTTGCGGTCGCGCCGCGTGGGCAGCTGCGCCTTGGCCAGCAGCGCGGGACCGTCGACATTCGCGCTTTGCCTGGGCAGCGGGCGCTGCTTCAGGTCGGCCGGCAGGGTCGGGTTCTCGGGCAGCTCGAGCTCCACCTCGCCATGCGGATTGCGCCACATGACCTTGGTCGCGCGCCCCTCCAGGTAGAGCGGGCGGTCCTGGTCGAAGCTGCTCCAGCCGTGGTGCGCCCAGGAGGGCAGGGCCAGGCCGAGTGAACCGGCAATGAACAAGCGTCTCTCAATCATCTGGGTCTCCTTGCTCAGACGTAGGCAATCCAGCGCCCGCAGATGATGACAGCGAGCCAAAACCCCAGCGAGAGCAGGCATTGCAGCCTGGATATGGCGCCGGTGGATGCGAGTCCGCCTCGAAGGTGGAACCAGATGGCGTTGGCGCCTGCCAGGCCGATCAGGAACAGCTTGATGCGAAAGGCGGAATTGGCCAGCAGCTCGCCGGGCTGCGTGGAAAACATCGTGAGGCCGGTGGCGGCGCACAGTCCGAAGCCGACAAGCGCCGGCAACAGCGTCAGATGCGCCAACTGCCTTTGCGGCAGTTCCCGGCCAAGGCCGAGCACGCGCAACTCGAACACCAGCAGCCCGCCGAACAGCAGCGCGATGCCGACGATATGCACCGTCTCCAGCGCCGGATAGGCCCAGGGGTGCGAAACCAGCCCGGCCAGCATCGGCGTCAGCTCCGGGCGGCGGACTGTTCAGGGCATGAACTGGCAGGGGGCATGGGGCGCTCCTTCCACGGGTTCGGGCGAGCTTAGCCTAGGACGCAGCCGGCGTCTGCGCCGGGCACGGCACAATCCGGCGGGATCTTTTTTCCGAAAGGGCTGTAACCAGCCGGTCCGATGGCACGAAACACAATGGACAGCAGTAGGCGAACGAGCGACGCCGAAGCCGCGCTGCGCAGCCTGTTCCTGCGCGGCCTCGACGGCGACGCAGCCGCTTATCGCGAATTTCTGCAAAAACTCAGCGCGCATCTGCGCGCCTTTCTGGGCAAGCGCCTGTTCGGCTGGCCCGATGAAGTGGAAGATCTTGTCCAGGAATGCCTGCTCGCCATGCACAACCAGCGCCACACCTACCAGAGCGACCAGCCGCTGACGGCCTGGGTGCATGCGATTGCGCGCTACAAGATGATCGACCTGCTGCGCGCCAAGTCCGCGCGCGAAGCGCTGCATGACCCGCTGGACGACGACCTGGCGGTGTTCGCCGAATCGGCCATCGAGGCCAGCGATGCGCGGCGCGACCTGGGCGGCCTGCTGCAGACCCTGCCGGAGCGCCAGCGCCTGCCGATCGTGCACGTGAAGCTCGAAGGCCTCTCGGTGGCCGAGACGGCAAGCCTGACCGGCATGTCCGAATCAGCCGTGAAGGTGGGCATCCACCGCGGCCTCAAGGCGCTCGCCGCCAGGCTCAGGAGCAAGGCGCCATGAAGACCGACGATCTGGTGGCCATGCTGGCGACCGGCGCCACGGCCGCGCCGCGCCGCGCCGCGGGGCGCCGCCTGGCGCTTGCGCTGCTCGCCGGGCTGCCGCTGTCGTTCGCGATCCTGTTCACCGAATACGGATTGCGCCGCGACCTGGTGCAGGCCATGTTCTGGCCGATGTTCTGGGTCAAGGTGCTGTTTCCGCTGTGCATTGCGGCGGCCGCCTTCGTGATGGCGCAGCGCCTCGCGCGACCGGGCGTGCCGGTGCGGCGCGCCTGGATCGGCATCGCGGTGCCGGTGCTTGCCGTGTGGGCGATGGCGGCCCTGGCCTGGTTCAACGCGCCGGCCGAAGAGCGCATGCCCTTGCTCATGGGCGAATCGTGGCGAGTTTGCGCGGTCAGCATCGGGCTCATGGCGCTGCCGGTCTTTGCGGCGGCACTGCTGGCCCTGAAGGGGCTGGCGCCCACGCGGCCCGCGCTGGCCGGTGCGGCCGCCGGCGCGCTGGCCGGCGGGGTGGGTGCGGCGGTCTATGCGCTGCACTGCATGGAATTGACGGCGCCTTTCCTCGCGGTCTGGTACGTGAGCGGCATCGCGCTCCCCGTGCTGGTGGGCGCCGTGCTCGGGCCGCGCCTGCTGCGCTGGTGAGCGGCCCTGCGGCCTTTCTCAGCGCTTCTTGGCGCCGAAGATGCCGCCCAGCACGCCGCGCAGGATCTCCTTGCCGACCGAGGTGCCCATGGTCCGCACCGCCGACTTGGCCATGGTCTGCACCAGCCCGTCGCGCTTGCCGCCGCGCGGACCCGTGCTGCCGAAGAGCAGGTCGTTCAGCATGCTGCTGCCTTCAGACGTTGCGGCCGCACCCTTGCCGCCGCCCGCCGTTTTGGCCGGCGGTGCATCGGGTGCGGTTTCGGCCCGGCCCTTGAGCTTTTCGTAGGCCGATTCGCGGTCCACGGTCTTCTCGTACACGCCGGCGACGAGCGAATTGGCAATGACCGCCTGGCGCTGCGCGGCCGTGACGGGGCCGATCTGGCTGCCGGGCGGCACCACGAACACGCGCTCGGTCACGCTGGGGCGCCCCTTGGCATCGAGAAAACTCACCAGCGCCTCGCCCACCGCAAGCTCGGTGATCGCGGTTTCGATGTCCAGCCCCGGCTTCTGGCGCATGGTGGTGGCCGTGGCCTTGACGGCCTTCTGGTCGCGCGGCGTGAAGGCGCGCAGCGCATGCTGGACGCGGTTGCCCAGCTGGGCCAGCACCGAATCCGGAATGTCCAGCGGGTTCTGCGTCACGAAATACACGCCCACGCCCTTGGAGCGCACCAGCCGCACCACGAGCTCGATGCGCTCCACCAGCGCCTTGGGCGCCTCGTTGAAGAGCAGGTGGGCTTCGTCGAAGAAGAAGGCCAGCTTGGGCTGTTCGGGGTCGCCGATCTCGGGCAGCTGTTCGAACAGTTCCGACAGCATCCAGAGCAGGAAGGTGGCGTAGAGCCGCGGCGAGTTCATGAGCTTGTCGGCGGCCAGGATGTTGACCACGCCCTTGCCGCCCACCGTCTGCATGAAGTCGGCGATGTTGAGCATCGGCTCGCCGAAGAACTTCTCGCCGCCCTGGGTCTCGATCTGCAGCAGGCCGCGCTGGATGGCGCCCACGCTGGCGGCGCTGATGTTGCCGTACTCGGTGGTGAACTGGCTCGCGTTCTCGCCCACGTACTGCAGCATGGCGCGCAGATCCTTCAGGTCGAGCAGCAGCAGGCCGTTGTCGTCGGCGATCTTGAACACCAGGTTCAGCACGCCGGCTTGCGTTTCATTCACGTCGAGCATGCGGCCCAGCAGCAGGGGGCCCATGTCGGAGACGGTGGCGCGCACCGGATGCCCCTGCTCGCCGAACACGTCCCACAGGGTGACGGGGCAGGCGTCCGATTCGGGCAGCTCGATCCCCCGCTCCTTGAGCGTGGCCGCCATTTTTTCGCCGATGCTGCCTTTCTGGCTCATGCCGGTCAGGTCGCCCTTGACGTCGGCCATGAACACCGGAACGCCGATGCCCGAGAGCTTTTCGGCCATGGTCTGCAGGGTGACTGTCTTGCCGGTGCCGGTGGCGCCGGTGATCAGGCCGTGGCGGTTGGCCAGGCTGGGCAGCAGGGTGCACTCGATGGTGTCGTGGCGCGCGATCAAGAGAGGGTCGGCCATGAGGGGCTCCGGGTCGTATCGAAGCGGGCAGTCTAATCAAGCCTCCCTCCTATAATCCACGGCCCCCGAGGTAGTTACGGAAAAAGTTTCAGGAGGTTTTCTTGTCATCGACTGCTCAGCCCCCCATTCCCGCCGCCGGCGATTCACCTGAACAGTCGCCGATTGAAAAAGAGTTGGCCGTCCTGCTGGTGAACGCGCTCAATCTCGAAGTCGCGCCCGAGGACATCGTGCCCACCGATCCGCTGTATGGCGAAGGCCTGGGCCTCGACTCCATCGACATCCTCGAAGTCGCGCTCGAAGTGTCCCGGCGCTACGGCTTCCAGCTGCGCTCGGACGATGAGCGCAATCAGCAGATCTTCCAGTCGCTGCGCACGCTCGCGACCCACGTCGCCCAGCATCGCAGCGCTTCCTGATCCATGTCTCGATGGCGACTGGCGCTCCTGCTGCTGGTGGGAGTGGCCTATGCCGGCCTCTCCCACTGGATGATGCTGTTCCACCCCACCGAGCCGTGGGCCGTGGTGGTGCTGCTCGGCCCGCTGTGGCTGGCCGCCATGGGCTTCGCCGCGAGCAAGTTCGGCCGCTGGGGTTTTGCCGCGGCCCTGCTGCTGGGCATCGGGGGCTTTGCGCTCGTGTTCCTGGGTGAGGCGGGCGACACCAACCGGCTCTACGTGTTCCAGCATGTCGCCATCAACGGCCTCCTGTGCGGCTGGTTCGGCGCCTCGCTGCGCGGCCCCGGCCTGCCGCTGATCACGCAGTTCGCGCAGCGCGTGCATCCGCTCAAGGGCCACATGCTGGCCTACACGACGACGCTCACGCGCATCTGGACCGTGTATTTCGCGCTGGTGGTGGTGTCGTCGATCGTGGTGTACCTGACGCTGCCTTTTTCGGCCTGGTCGCTGCTCGCGAACGTGCTGACGCCGCTGTCGGTCACGCTTCTTTTCGTGGGCGAGCACCTGGTGCGCTACCGGCTGCACCCCGAGTTCGAGCGCACGCGGCTCATCGATGCGGTGCGCGCCTTCCAGGGCGCTTCGCCCGTCGACCACGGCAGCGGCAGCCATTGAAGCAGAGGCCGACCGCGTGAGCACCGATACCCGCCTGCTGCCGCTGATCGCCCATCGGGACCTCGATGCACCGCTGGCCTGGCGCGCCGGCGTGCCCGTGAGCACGCGCCAGTTCCTGGCCGACGTGGCCCGCTTCGCGCCGACGCTGCCTGCCGAGGGCAGGGCGGTCAATCTCTGTGTCGACCGCTATGCGTTTGCGGTCGGCCTGGCGGCTGCGCTGGTGCGTGGCCATGCGAGCCTGCTGCCGCCCGACGCGCGGCCCGACACGCTCGCGCGCCTGCTCGAATTCGGCGGCTCGAATCTTTTTGCCCTGATCGATGATGCCGCGCTCGCCACGCCCGGCATGCCGCGCCTGCTGGTCGAATACCGGTGTGGTTCCGAAGGGGCCGGCGTCGAGGTTCCGGCCATCGACGGCGCCATGCATGCCGTGAGCCTGCTGACCTCCGGCTCCACCGGCGCGCCGCAGCCGCATGCCAAGCGCTGGGACACGCTGGTCGGCGATGTCGCGGTGGCCGTGGAACGGCTCTCCAGCCTGCTCGGCCTCCCATCGCTCGCCGGCCTGACGCTGGTTGCGACCGTGCCTGTGCAGCACAGCTACGGGCTGGAGTCGTCGGCGCTGCTGGCCATGCTCGGCGGTGCTGCATTCGACAGCGGACGGCCGTTCTTTCCGGCCGACGTGGCCAAGACGCTGGCCTCGGTGCCGCGGCCGCGCGCGCTGGTCACCACGCCTTTCCACCTGAAGACGCTGCTGCTCTCGGGCATCGAGCTGCCGCCGGTCGACCTGGTGCTTTCCGCTACCGCGCCGCTTTCGCCGCAGCTCGCGGCCCAGGCCGAGCAGGCGCTCGGCGGCGTATTGATCGAGATCTACGGCAGCACCGAATCCGGCCAGGTCGCCACCCGCCGCACCACGCAGAGCGAAGTCTGGGACACCTTCGGCGAGATCCGCGTGCATGCCGAAGCAGGTGAGGGCGACGGGCCCGAGCGCTTCATCTTCAGCGGCGACTTCCTGCCCGAGCCCACGCCGATGGCCGATGTGCTCGAACTGCTCGACGCGCGCCGCTTCCGGCTGCTGGGCCGCGCCAACGACCTGATCCATGTCGCGGGCCGGCGCAGCTCGCTCGCGCATCTGAACTACCACCTCAACAGCATCGCGGGCGTCGAGGACGGCGCGTTCTGGCTGCCCGACGAAGTGGCCGACGGCGTGGTGCGCCCCGTGGCCTTCGTGGTGGCGCCCACGCTCTCGGCCGGCCAGATCATTGCCGCGCTGCGCCAGCGGCTGGAGCCGGTGTTCGTGCCGCGCCGCGTGGTGCAGGTGAAGGCCTTTCCGCGCGAAGGCACCGGCAAGCTCACGGCGCGTGCGCTGCGCGAATTCGCGCTCGCGCAGCTGGCGGAAGACGACACGCCGGTGCAGCTGGCCCATGCGGTGCCCGTTGATCACCCGGCGTTCGCGGGGCACTTCCCCGGCCAGCCGCTGCTGCCGGGAGCGCTGATACTGGCCGAGGTCATGGAAGCCGTGCAGCGCGTGCCGGCGCTGGTCGCCCGGCTGGGCACCCATCCCACGCTCGCGGCCGCCAAGTTCCTGGCGCCCGTGCGGCCGGGCAGCATGCTCTCCATCGAACTGCAGCCCGAGTCCGGCGCCGCGCGCGGCGTGCGCTTCGACGTGCGCTGCGACGGCGTGCTGGCTGTCACCGGCCGCTGGGCCGCCGTGCCAGAGTCTGCGTGATGAACCACACCGACGCCGAGACGCGCGCCGTGAAAGACGCGGCGCAGGCAGGCCAGCGCGGCGACTGGGCGCACGCTCCCGAACGCAGCAACATGCTGGCGCTGCGCTTCATCTGCCTGATGGCACTGGTGTGCGGGCGCCGCATCACGCGCCTGCTGCTGCCGCCGATCAGCCTGTACTTCCTGCTGTTCGCTCCCGCGCCGCGGCGCCACATCAAGCGCTACCTGTTCAGGGCCATCGGCCCGCATGCCGGCTGGCTCGACGGCTACCGCCTGCTGCATGCCTTCGCATCGACGGTGCTCGACCGCGTGTACTTCCTGCGCGGACGCATGGACCTGTTCGATGTCAGGGTCGAGGGCAACCAGGCGCTCGAGGCCGAGGCACTGAAAGGGCGCGGCGCCTTCCTGCTCGGCGCGCACGTCGGCAGCTTCGAGGCCCTGGGCGCCTGCAAGCACAACAGCCGGCACAAGCACGAACTGCGGCTTGCGATGCTGATGTATCCGGACAATGCGCAGCGCATCACGGCCATCCTCAACGCGATCAGCCTGCCCGAGCTGCGGCCCCACGTGATCGCGCTCGGCCGCCCTCATTCGATGCTTGCGCTGCGAGACTGGCTCGACGGCGGCGGGCTCGGCGGCATGCTGGTCGACCGCACCCTGCCGGGCAGCGAGGATCAGCCCGCGCAGCAGCGCGGCAACAACATCGTGCTGCCGTTCCTGGGGCAGCCGGCGAGTTTCAACGACGGCCCGTTCCGCCTGGCGGCGCTGCTGCGGCGCAAGGTGTTCTTCATGGCCGGGCTCTATGGCGGCGGTGCGCGCTACGATGTCCGGTTCGACCTTCTGGCCGACTTCAGCGAGCGGGCATCCGATCCCGCCGAGCGGGAACGCCGCATCCGCGCGGCGGTCGAAGCCTACGTGGCGCGCCTCGATGCCCTGTGCCGCGCGCATCCCTACAACTGGTTCAACTTTCATGATTTCTGGCTCGAAGATTCGGTTTGACTGGCTTTGCAGGAGCCTGCTGCTGGCACTGGCCTGTTGCGCCGCGCCGGCGTGGGCCTTCGACCTGCCCGACCTGATGGGGCTGCTTGCCAAGCAGAAGGGCGGCGAGGCCCGCTTCACCGAGCAGCGCTTCGTGCACGGCCTCGAAGGCCCGCTCGACGCGCGCGGCACGCTGAGCTTCGATGCGCCCGACAAGCTGGTGCGGCGCACCTTGTCGCCGCGTGTGGAGACCATGGCGGTCGAAGGCAACACGCTGACGCTCTCGCGCGGCGGCCGCAACCGCACCCTCACGCTCGACAGCATGCCCGAGTTGCTCGGCCTGGTCGAAGCCATGCGCGGCACACTGAGCGGCGACGGCGCCACGCTGCAGCGCTATTTCCGCAGCACGGTGGGCGGCTCGGCCGCCAACTGGACGCTCGATCTTGTGCCGGCCGACAGCCGGCTTGCGGCCCAGGTGCGCAGCATCCGCATCAGCGGCCGTGCCAGCGAAGTGCTGGGCCTTGAAATGGAGTTCGTCGGCGGCGACCGCTCGGTGATGAGTATCACGCCCGAGCGCCAAAGCGCCGCACCCACCGCGCCTTCGGGCGCTGCCGGGCGCACCACGCCGTGAGGGCGCGCGGGACCGCGGGGGAAGGGCCGCCGGACTGGCAGCGCCGGGCACTGGTGCTGCTGGCCTGGGCACTGGTGCTGCTCGGCGGCGCACTGCAGATCGCGCGCACGCAGTTCAGCGCAGACCTTTCCGCTTTCCTGCCCAAGAGCCCCGACGCGCGGCAGCAGGTGCTCATCGAGCAGCTGCAAAGCGGCGTGGCATCGCGCACGCTGATGCTCGGCATCGAGGGCGGCGCGAGCGCGCAGCAGCGCGCGGCCGTGTCGCGCGCGGTGGCCAGGTCCATGCGCGAGAGCCGGCTGTTCGACCTGATCCAGAACGGCGACACCGGCGACTGGAGCGAGGCCGGCACCTGGGTCTTCGCGCACCGCTACCAGCTTTCGCCGGGCGTGAGGCCCGAACATTTCACCGCCGAAGGCCTGCGCGACGCGATCTACGAAACGCTGTCGATGCTGGGCACGCCGGCCGGCAACGCGATCAAACCCTTGCTCGACCGCGATCCCACCGGCGAGACCCAGCGCATTGCCGTGGAGCTGACGCCGGCCAGCGCACCGCGCAGCGAAGACGGCGTCTGGATGTCGCGCAGCGCGCCGCGCGCGCTCATGATCGCCACCACGCGTGCGGCGGGCAGCGATCTCGATGCCCAGTCGAAGGCCATTGCAAGCGTGCATGCGGCTTTCGACACCGCCACGCGCGGCATGGACGAAGCCACCCGGCCGAAGCTGCTGCTGAGCGGCCCGCCCGTGTTCTCGGTGCTGAGCCGCGACAAGATCAAGACCGAGGCGATCCACCTCGCGATCGTGGGCGGCATCGTGATGGGCGGCCTGCTGCTGCTGGCCTTTGCGTCGCCGCGCGCGCTGGTCATCGCCTTCCTGCCCGTGGCCACCGGCGTGGTGGTGGGGACCGCGGCGGTCAGCGTGGTGTTCGGCTCGGTGCACGGCATGACGCTGGGCTTCGGCAGCACGCTGATCGGCGAGACCGTCGACTACGCCATCTACTACCTGATCCAGGCGCGTGGCGCGGCCGTGGCCGGCACCGGCTGGGCGCGCTGGCGCGACGTGCACTGGCCCACCGTGCGGCTCGGGCTGCTGACCTCGGTGTGCGGCTTCGCGGCGCTGGTGTTCTCGGGCTTCCCGGGTCTGGCGCAGCTGGGCGTGTTCTCCATCGCAGGGCTCGTGGCCGCGGCGCTGGCCACGCGCTACGCATTGCCCGTGCTCGCACCCGATGGCGCCACCGGCATGGGCATGCGCCGGTACATGGCGCACGCGGCCGGCGTGCTGGTGCGCGGCCTGCCGCACCTGCGCTGGGTGCTCGCCGGGCTCGGCGTGGCAGCGCTGGTGCTGGTCATCTGGCAGGGCGGCCATCTGTGGCGCGCCGACCTCGGCGCCATGAGCCCGGTGCCCAAGTCGGCCCAGCAGCTCGACGAGATGCTGCGCGCCGACATCGGCACCGGTGACGGCGGCACGCTGGTCGTGGTCTACGGCGCCGATGAAGAAAGCGCACTGCGCAACACCGAAGCCGCCACCGCGCGGCTCGAGGCACTGGTCGACAAGGGCGAGCTCGGCGGCTTCGAGGCCGTGACGCGCGTATTGCCGAGCATCGCGACCCAATCGGCCCGGCTCGCCAGCCTGCCCGACGGCGACACGCTGCGCACCCGGCTGGCCGAGGCCACGCAGGGCTCGCCGCTGCCGGCCGCACGCCTCGGGCCCTTCCTGGCCGATGTCGAAGCCGCGCGCAAGCTCGCGCCCGTGCGGCGCGTCGACCTGGCGGACGGCCCGCTCGGTTCGGTCGTCAACACGCTCATGTACCAGCGCCCCGGCGGCGGCTGGTCGACGCTGGTGGTGCTGCACCCCGGGGCGAAGTTCGACGCGCGCCGGCTCGAAGCGGCGCTGGCGGGTGTGCCCGAGGTGCAGGTGGTCGATGTGGGCCGCGAACTCGCGGGGCTCTACCAGCGCTACCTGCACGAGGCCTTCGTGCAGGTGCTGCTCGGCGCGCTGGCGGTGGTGGTGCTGCTCGGCATCTACCTGCGCTCGGGCCGGCGCCTCCTCGCGGTGTGCCAGCCGCTGGTCTTCGCGGTGGTGCTCACCCTGGGCGGCATGGCCGTGCTGCAGGTGCCGCTGGGCATCCTGCACCTGGTGGGGCTGCTGCTGATCGTGGCGGTGGGCTCCAACTACGCGCTGTTCTTCGACCAGCTGCGCGTGGCCGGGCGGGCCGACGAGGACACGCTGGCGTCGCTGATGCTGGCCAACCTGACCACGGTGGTGTCCTTCGGGCTGATCGCGATCTCGGACATTCCGGCGCTGTCGTCGATCGGCCGCGTGGTGGCGCCGGGCGCCTTGCTGGCATTGCTGCTGTCGGCCGCGTTCGCACGCCGCGTGGCGCCCACGCCGCCCGGGCGCGGCTGATGGGAAAATCCCGCGCCATGCCGTCCGCCTCTGCCGCTCCGACCGAATCCTGGCCCTGGCCGCTTGCCATTCGTGCCAGCGCGGCCTGGCACGTGGCGGCCATCGGTGCCGGCGCCATGGTGCCGGGCGCCATGCCCTGGGCGATCGGCGCGATTGCGCTGAACCACGCGCTGATCACCGGCGCGGGGCTCACGCCGCGCAGCAGCCTGCTGGGCCCCAATGTCACGCGCCTGCCCGAAGCCGCCGGTGCCCGGCGCCAGGTGGCCATCACCATCGACGACGGGCCCGACCCCGAGGTCACGCCCCGGGTGCTCGACCTGCTGGACGCACATGGCCAGCGCGCCACCTTCTTCTGCATTGCCGAGCGCGTGCTGGCTCACCCGGCGCTGGCGCGCGAGATCGTGGCGCGGGGCCACAGCATCCAGAACCACACGGCGCGGCACCGGCACAATTTTTCATTCCTCGGGCCGCGCGGCTTCGCGAGCGAGATCGCGCGCGCGCAGGACATCCTGGCCGACACCACCGGCCAGCGCCCGACCTGCTTCCGCGCGCCGGCGGGCCTGCGCAATCCATTCCTCGAGCCGGTGCTGCACCGGCTGGGCCTGTCGCTCGTGAGCTGGACGCGCCGCGGCTTCGACACACGCGAAGGCGATCCCGCCAAGGTCATGGCGCGCCTGGGCCGCAAGCTGCAGGCGCGCGACATCCTGCTTCTGCACGACGGCAACGCCGCGCGCACCCCTTTGGGAAACCCTGTATTGCTGGAGGTATTGCCCTTGCTTTTCGAACGCCTGCGCGCCGAGCGCCTGCACGCCGTCACCCTGCCGGAAGGCCTTGGATCATGAGTGCGGTGCTGCCTTCTTCTTCATCATCGGCACCTTCTTCCACCGATGCCGCCTGGCGCGAGCTTCACGAGGCCGCCACCGTTCCCTACAAGAAAGGCGGCAGCTTCGCCTGGCATTTCGCGCGAGGCAAGCTGGGACGCGATCCGGTGTTCCGCGGGCTGCTCGAACGCGGGCTGATCGATGCGGCGCACCGCCGCGTGGTCGACATCGGCTGCGGGCAGGGGCTCTTCGCGAGCCTGCTCGCATCGATGAGCCGCATGCAGGCGCACGGCCGATGGCCCTCGTCGTGGAAGCCCACGCCGCCAGCCGCTGACTACACGGGCATCGAGCTGATGCCCAAGGACGTGGCGCGCGCCGAGGCTTCCATCGGGCATCTGCAGCCGGCGCCGCGGCTGGTCTGCGCCGACATGTGCTCGGTGCCGCTGCCCGAATGCGACCTGGTCGTGATTCTCGACGTGCTGCACTACGTGGGCATCGAAGCACAGGACGGCGTCTTGCGGCGCGTGCACGACGCGCTTCGGCGCGGCGGCAATGCGAACGCCCGGCTGCTGCTGCGCGTGGGCGATGCATCGAGCAAGCGTGGCTTCGCCATCAGCCAGTGGGTCGACCGCACCGTGACGCGCATCCGCGGCCACAAGGTGTCGCCCACCTGGGGTCGGCCGCTGTCCGACTGGGTGGCGGCGCTGCAGCGGCTGGACTTTCGCGTCCAGAGCATTCCGATGAGCAAAGGAACGCCTTTTGCCAACGTGCTGCTGGTGGCCGACCTGGAGCGCCGCGCGTGACCAGGGCTGCGCAGACGCTCGACCGCGCCGGCATTGCCGAGCGCATTCCGCACAGCGGCAGCATGTGCCTGCTCGACCGGCTCGAACGCTGGGATGCCGAGTCCATTCAGTGCAGCACCCGCACGCATGCGCTGCCGGACAACCCGCTGCGAACCGCGGGCGGCCTGCTCGCGCCCAACGCCATCGAATACGCGGCGCAAGCCATGGCGCTGCACGGCGGTCTGCTGGCTGCCGAGGGAAGCACGCCGTCGGCCGGCTTCCTCGCAAGCGCGCGCAACGTGCGCCTGTCGGTGGTGCGGCTCGACGACATCGACGGTGCGCTGCAGGTGCAGGCGCGCCGCCTGTCGGGCGACACCAACCAGATCCTCTACGAATTCGCGGTGAGCGACAGCGGCGCCCGCGTGCTGGCCGAAGGCCGCGCGGTGGTGGTGCTGAATACGCCGCTGGCAACCGGAGCCCACGCACCATGACGCTCGAAGGAAAACGCGCACTGATCACCGGCGCCAGCGGTGCCTTGGGCGCCGCCATGGCCGAGCGCCTGGCGCGCGACGGCGCCACGGTGCTGCTGCACGCCAACTCGCGCCCCGAAGCGGTGGAGCAACTGGCGGCTGCCATCGCGGCCGCGGGCGGCAAGGCCGAATGCCATGTGTTCGACCTGCGCAGCGACGAAGCCTGCCGCGTGGCGTGCGAGCGCATGCTCGAAGGCGGGCCGGTCCAGATCGTCGTCAACAACGCCGGCGTGCACGACGACGCCGTGCTGCCCGGCATGCGCGCCGACCAGTGGCACAAGGTCATCGACGTCTCGCTCAACGGATTCTTCCGCGTGACGCAGCCCTTGCTGCTGCCGATGATGCGCACCCGCTGGGGGCGCGTTCTCAATATTTCGTCCGTTTCGGCGCTGACGGGCAACCGCGGGCAGGTCAACTATGCCGCCGCCAAGGGGGCGCTCAACAGCGCGACCAAGGCGCTGTCGCTCGAAGTGGCATCGCGCGGCGTGACCGTCAACGCCATTGCGCCCGGCATCATCGCCTCGCCGATGGCCGATGCGGCCTTCGACCCCGCCATGGTCAACCAGATGGTGCCGATGAAGCGCGCCGGCACGCCGCAGGAAGTGGCGGCGCTGGCATCGTTCCTGGCCAGCGACGAGGCGGCCTACATCACGGGGCAGGTGATCTCGATCAATGGCGGGATGATCTAGCCGCCGCACTCATCAAGCTTCGCGTTCGTCAGGCCTGGAAGGGGGGCAGGCGCCGGGCCTTGCGCCAAAGTAGTCCGGGCAGGCGCAACACGAATTCGACCATCAGGCGCGCGTGCATCCACGTCAGCAGCACGTTGTCGCGCCCATAGCGAAAGTGCGACACCCCGCCTTCCTCGGCGGTCAGGTACTTCACCGGCGCGTCGATGTTCACGGGCTTGACGCCGCGCCAGGCGAGCCGCACGACGGCTTCGGTGTCGAAGTCGAAGCGCCGCATCCACGGCTGCCGCGCCATCACGGCGATCAGGTCGGCCACCGGGTACACGCGGAATCCGTAAAGCGAATCGCCGACGCCCGCAAACAGGGTCTCGAGCTGGGTCCAGCCGTTCGACACGCGCCGTCCGCGCACGCGCAGCAGCGGGGCGGAGGCATCGAACACCGGCCGGCCCAGCACCATGGTCTCGGGCCGCGCCTTCGATGCGTTCATGAAGGCAGGAATCAGGTCGGCCGGATGCTGGCCGTCCGAATCCATGGTCAGCGCGTGCGTGAAGCCGGCCTCGCGCGCCGCACGCAGGCCATGCAGCACGGCCGCACCCTTGCCCTGGTTCTGCGGCAGCAGCCAGACCCGCAGGCCCGGGTCGCCGGCGGCCATCTGCTGCAGGCGCTCGCCCGTGCCGTCGGTGCTGCCGTCCACCACCACCCAGACCGGGTTCCACTGCGCGCGCGCTGCTTCGACCGTGGAGAACAGGCGTTCGCCCGTGTTGTAGCTGGGGATCAGGACAAGGTGTGTGCGCGAGGCGTCTGGCATGCGGGGGACGCGTCGGTGGCGCGCTGTTCCATGTGTTGGCGAAAGTATTGTTCCAGCTCCGATTGCAGCACGTGGCTGTCCTGCATGGGCGCGAAGCGCTGGCCCAGCCGGAGCCTGAAGACGATGGGCAGCGGCGGCACGCGCCACAGCGGCCAGCCCTTGCTCAGGTAGGGCGAGTCGGTCTCGATGAACACGGTCTGGATCGGCGCTTGCGCGAGCTTGGCGATCAGCGTCACGCCGGGGCCGAAGGGGTTGAGCGGCGGCGTCACGGTGCGCGTGCCTTCCGGAAAGATCACCAGCTGGCCGCCGTTGCGCAGGTCGGCCACCGCCAGGCGCACCATGGTGCGGGCCGATTCGTTGCTGATGTAGCGCGCCAGCCGCGCCCCCGCGCCCAGGAAGATGTTGCGCAGCAGGTCGGCCTTCATGATGCAGGCGCTGCGCGGCAGCCGCGCCACCAGCAGCAGCGCGTCGAGCATGGTCGGGTGGTTGGCCACGAAGATCACGCCCGGCTCGTTGCGCATCGGGTCGAGGCAGCTGGCGTCGATGCGCATCATCCCGGTCACCGAGGCCAGGCCCCAGAACATGCGGTAGGCGAAGGCGATGGTCAGGCGGCCCAGCGTGCGCGCAGGCGCCTCGGGCATCACCGGGTAGAGCAGCATTGCCACCAGGTTCCAGGCCAGCGAGATCAGCCCCAGGAAAAGCAGCAGCGCGTAGAGCATCAACGCAAGCGGAATGGCCGTGAGAATGCGCAGCACGCGGTTCATCGACATGGGGTTGCCGGTCCGATCGATCGCGCCGGGTCAGGCCCGCAGGCGACCCGGGGCGACGGCGTGGGCTTCGATCTCGACCAGCAGGTCGCTGCGGCAGATGTCCGCTTCCAGGTAGACCGCGTGGCGGATCATCGGCGCGTCGGCACCGAGCGCGCTCTGGAGCACGCCGCGCACCTTGTCGGTATCGGCCGGATGCCGCACGTAGACCACGCAGTCGAGCATGGCGAGCGCGAAGGCGGCCGTGGCCTGGTTGTTGGCGGCCGCGATCACGGCTTCGAGGTTGCGCAGCGTTTCGCGCGTCTGCTCCAGCACGTCGCCATGGTGCACGGTTTCATGGCCCACGATGCTCGCGGTGCCCGATATGAAAAGCGCCACGTCGCCATTGCCGATCTCGGCCAGAGCGGCGCGCGAGAAGGTGGGCGAGCGCGGGCCGTAGGTCTCAGGGTAGCGGTAGGCCGAGACCTGGCGCGGGTTTTCGACCGGCCGGGGCGCGGCCTGGCCGGCCAGGAAGCGGATCGACAGCGCGCCCTGGTGGATGCCCAGCGCACACGCCGCGGGCGCACCCTCGAAGGCGGCACGGCCGGCCTCGAAGAAGGCTTCCTGGCGCCCGAGGTTGAACTGGCGGTAGCGCTCCAGCCCGCCGCCGTCGGCATTGATCTGCGGCAGGTAGTTCCAGATGCGCAGCAGGTGCGGCGCGCCGGCCTGGTCGAGGGTTTTGAACAGGTCGCGGTAGGCGCGATGCGAGAGCTCGGCAAGATCCTGCTTCTCGACCGATTCGTCGAGGTCGATGGCGCCGAGCAGCCACTGGCCGTCGCTGCGCCAGCGGGCGATGCCGGTGGTGCCCGATTCGACTCGCCCGCCGGTCACGTGCCACACGTCCGCCATCGCGCCCTGTCCGGAAAGAACGCGCGCATTGACGGTCGGCATCCATGCCAGTTCATGCGGCGTACCGTAGCCGAGTGCCGCAAAAGGCGCGTTGCCGTTGGCGGCCAGCGCAAGGCTGGCCGGCAGCGAAAGGCGCTCGACGCGCAGAGAGGAGGGGGTTTCGCCCTGGACTCGCACGGTCAGCCGGCCTCGATGGTGTTTTCTGGCTTGCGCGCCATGTACTCGGAGAACACGCCAAGGCTCGCCTGGCGGCGCACGTCGGTGAAGCCCGCGGCGCGCAATGCCTCCAGCACGCGATCCGGCGGAATGCAGGCTTCGATGGTGTCCCAGTAATAGCGCCACAGTTCCGAGGTGTTGCTGCGGCGGCCGACCACCCGCGCGATCAGCGGCACCACGGCGCGCATGTAGCCCTTGAGCAGGGCCGTGGCGATGCGGCCCTCCGGCTTGGTGATTTCGAGCACCACCAGGCGGCCGCCGGGGCGCAGCACGCGGTGGAATTCGCCGAACGCGGCCGCCACGTCGCTGATGTGGCGCATGGCGTAGCCCATGCTCACGAAATCGCAGCTGGCGTCCGGCCGGGGCAGTGCTTCCGCCACGCCCTGGACCAGCTCGACGCCCGGCAGGTCGACCTGCTCCATCATGCCCACGCTGGGGTCGACGCCGACCAGCTTGCCCTTGGGGCCGATGATCCTGAGCGCCTCGCGGGCGACCAGCCCGGTGCCGATGCCGACGTCGAGCACCTGCGCGCCCGGCGCAAGCCCGGCCTGCGAGAGGGCGGCGCGGCGGTACGACGGCCCGGTGCCGAAGGCCAGCACGCTCTCGATGCGGTCGTAGTCGGCGGCGGTGCTGTCGAAGATCCGCCGCAGGAACGCCTGGTGCTCCGCCTCGTTCTTGTAGTACAGCGGCAATGGGGTGTGTGGCGGCAGGATGGTCGGATTCCCGGGCCCGACGGAAGGCGATGGCGTCATCGAAGGATTATCACCAAAAGACCTTGCCGCTTTGGCGCTGGCGCGCCGGCCGTTGTGCGCGCCGGACAGTAAACTCGGAGCTTGCTTTGAAAACACAAGACAGCGAGATAGAAAGCCATGGCCGGACACAGCAAATGGGCAAACATTCAGCACCGGAAGGGCCGCCAGGACGAGAAGCGCGGCAAGCTCTGGACCCGCGCCATCCGTGAAATCACCGTGGCTGCCCGCGCCGGCGGGGGCGACCTCAGCGCCAACCCGCGGCTGCGGCTGGCGGTCGAGAAGGCCAAGGCGGTCAACCTGCCGATCGACACCGTCAAGCGCAACATCGACAAGGCCACCGGCAACCTCGAAGGCGTCAATTACGAAGAAATTCGTTACGAAGGGTACGGCATCGGCGGCGCGGCGATCATCGTCGACACCATGACCGACAACCGCGTGCGCACCGTGG
>Ga0209051_1000738_pt1 | contig 35350 bp, 23 predicted proteins | sample AraplaCvi_mMS_r2_2_FD_184286 | JGI IMG/M metagenome (GOLD analysis project Ga0209051, IMG submission 184286) | Arabidopsis root microbial communities from North Carolina, USA - plate scrape MF_Cvi_mMS_r2 (SPAdes) (version 2) | ecosystem: Host-associated > Plants > Roots > Endosphere | place...
AAGCCGCTCTCGCCGAAGGCGTAGTCGAAGCCGCCCTGGATGGCGGGCTTGAAGCCCTTGGTCTTGGCGTAGTCGTTCTTCCCGATCATGTCCTGGTCCTGACCGCGGAACTTGTAGTTGCTGGTCAGTGCCACATTCCCCGTGAGCTGTGCGCTCGCAAGCATCGGCAGGGCGGCAAGGGTGGCCACGGCCATTGCCTGGGCGAATTTACGGTGCATCATCGAGACTCCTCGGAGTTGGTTGGATTGTTGGGGGACACCGTCTCATAGCAGGGAGCGTGCCAAAGTGCACGTTTTGCCCTGCGGCACGGCGGCCGCTCCCGCACCGGCAACCCAGGCGAAATAGTTACAAGCGTGTTCGGTTGCGGTACCCCATGGGGCACCGCGGTGCATGAGCCCGGCCAAAAACGGGCGCACCACAATGGTGAGAGGGAGTGGAATGAGCCTGTCTTTGGTGCAAAGCCGTGCTTTGCTTGGGCTGGAAGCGGCCAGTGTCACGGTCGAGGTGCATCTGGCGAACGGCCTGCCGAGCTTCACGCTCGTCGGGCTGGCGGAAACCGAGGTCAAGGAGGCCCGCGAACGGGTGCGCTCGGCCATCCAGAACGCCGGCCTGGAGTTTCCGAACAACAAGAAGATCGTCGTCAACCTGGCGCCGGCCGACCTGCCCAAGGATTCCGGCCGCTTCGACCTGCCGATCGCACTCGGCATCCTCGCGGCCAGCGGGCAGATCCAGCCCGCGCTGCTGGCAGGCCACGAATTTGCCGGCGAGCTCTCCCTTTCAGGCGAGCTGCGGCCCGTGCGCGGCGCGCTGGCCATGGCGCTGGCCCTGCACACGCGCGGCATCGCGACACGCCTGGTGCTGCCCGCCGCAAGCGCCCAGGAAGCGGCACTGGTGCCCGGCAGCGAGGTGTACGGCGCCAGGCATCTGCTGGACGTGGTGCAGCGCTTCATGCCCGAGGGCGCCGCGCCGCTGCAGGCCGAAGAGGGGCAGCAGCAGCAGCAGCCCGCCGCCGACGGCTGGGCCCGGGTGCATGCCGCAGCCGCGGCGGCCGCGCCGCTCTATGCCGACCTGGCCGACGTCAAGGGCCACGCCGGCGCCAAGCGCGCCCTCGAGATCGCCGCCGCGGGCGGGCACAGCCTGCTGATGGTCGGGGAGCCCGGCTCGGGCAAGTCCATGCTGGCGCAGCGCTTTGCCGGCCTGCTGCCGCCCATGAGCGTCGACGAGGCGCTGGAGAGCGCGGCCGTGGCCAGCCTGGCCGGCAGTTTTTCGGCCGCGCGCTGGATGAACCGGCCGACCTCGGCGCCTCACCACACGTCGAGCGCCGTGGCGCTGGTGGGCGGCGGCTCGCCCCCGCGGCCGGGCGAGATCTCGCAGGCGCACCACGGCGTGCTCTTCCTGGACGAGTTTCCGGAGTTCGCGCGCTCCGCGCTCGAGGCGCTGCGCGAGCCGCTGGAGACCGGCACCATCACCATCGCGCGCGCCGCCCGGAGGGCCGAGTTTCCGGCGCGCTTCCAGCTGGTCGCGGCCATGAACCCCTGCCCTTGCGGCTACCTGGGCTCGACGCTGAAGGCCTGCCGTTGCACGCCGGACCAGATCTCGCGCTACCAGGCCAAGCTCAGCGGCCCGCTGCTGGACCGCATCGACCTGCACATCGAAGTGCCCGCGGTATCGGCGCAGCAGCTCATCGATGCGCCCGCCGGCGAGTCGACCGCCAGCATCCGCAGCCGCGTGGTGGCCGCGCGCGAGTTCGCCCTGCAGCGCCAGGGCAGCCCCAACCAGGCGCTGCAGGCCGGCGCCATCGACAAGCATGCCGCGCTCGACGATGCGGCGCGCAAGTTCGTCTACAACGCCGCCGCCAAGCTCGGCTGGTCGGCGCGCAGCACGCACCGCGCGCTCAAGGTGGCGCGCACCGTGGCCGACCTGGCGGGCGCCGAATCGGTGGGGGTGGTACATGTGGCGGAGGCGGTGCAGTACCGCAGGGCGCTGCGGAACTGAGCGCTGCCGCCGGGGTGCCGGGTGCCGGGGAGCGCCTACTTGAACTCGTGGCTCACCACGGGCGCCGACTTGCTGTCCTGCACCGTCACGCGCTGGCGATAGACATCGAGGTCGCCGTTGCGCACTTCGATGTTGTAGATGCCAGGGCGCAGCGACAGCGACTTGAGCGGCGGGCTCACGCCGCGCTCGGCGCCGTCGACGAAGACCTGGCCCCAGGGCCGGATGTTGAGCACCACGCGCCCCATGCCGGGCGGAGCTGCAGGCGGCGCGGGCGGCGGTGTAGTTCCGCCGGCGATCACGGTGGGTATGGAGTTCGTTGGCGCCGTGCCGGGTGCCGCGGGCATCGTCTGCGCGAGCCGGTTCAGCTCGGCGATGGCATTGCGGGCATCGCGCGCATGCGGGCCGCGCCGGTAGCGGCGCAGGTAGGCCTCGTAGCCTTCGCGCGTGTTCTCGGCCTGGGCCAGGTTCCAGTCCTCGGCTTCGGCGGTGGCCATGGCGGCCTCCGGCGGCGTCACGGGCGTGGTGGTCGAGCCCGGCGGCGTGGCTGCGGGGTCCGGTGTGGCCGGTGCAGCTGCCGGCGCCGCGCCGACCGGCACGTTGGTCAGCGGCGTCAACGGGCCGGCCGGCGCGCTGGCGGCCGCCGCGGGAGGCGGCGTGCCGGGCGCTGCCGCCACGTTCTCGCCCGCAGTTGCCGGTACGCCGCCGGGGGCGCTTTCTCCCGGCGGCATGGCGGCGGGCGGTGGCGAGGTGGCGGACATCGGCCCCGACGGCGGAGGCGCCGGGACCATGGCGGTCGACGTCTCTTGCCGGCCCGCAGTCAGGTGAAGGCCGATCCAGCTGCCCACGGCCACCAGTGCAATCATCAGCACGCCGACCAGGCCCCACGGCGGCCGCGACGATTTCTTGGCGGCGGACGGCGACGGCTGCTTGCCGGCGGCCACCGATGGCGCGCGCGCCGGCGCTGCCGCCGCCTCGCGCGGTTCGGCGGGCCTGGGCGCGGGAGCCGGGGCCGGCGCGGGCTGGGGCCTGGGCCTGGCGGGTTCCGGGGCGGCGGCTTCAGGCCGTGCAGCACTGGCCGATGCAGCGGCTTGCGATGCGGCTGCTGCCGACATTGGTGCCGGTGTCTGGGGCGCCGGAGCAGCCGGCGCTTGCTGCGGCACCGGCGCCACGACCGGCGCGGGCTTCGAAGGAGCGGGTGCGGCAACTACGGCCGTCGGCGCCGCCAGCCCGCTCACATAGGTGTCGCCCAGCTTGGCAAGGCCCAGTTCGGCCGCGAACGCGGCCACGGTCTGCGTGCGGTCCTTGCTGTGCACGGCCAGCGTATGGTCGACGGCCGCGCAGAAGGCCGGGCTCAAGTCGCTGCGGCCGAGCGACGACAGCGGCACGTAGGCGTCCTGCACGCTGCGCACCACGGCCGACGGCGGCGGGTGCCCGGTGACGGCACGGTACAGCACGGCGCCCAGCGCGTAGAGATCGGTCCACGCGCCCTGGAGCAGCGTGTTGTCGTCGGCGTACTGCTCGATCGGCGAGTAGCCGGATTTCACCATCACCGCCACCTCGTCGACCAGGTCGGCAATCGACTTGCGCGCGGCGCCGAAGTCGAGCAGCACGGGCAGGTCGTCCTGCTGGATGAAGATGTTGTCGGGCGCGATGTCGCGGTGGAAGCACTGGCTGCGGTGCAGGGTTTCGAGCGCGCCGAGCAGCGGGCCGAGCATGCTCAGCAGCCAGGCCTCGGAGATCTTCTTCGGCTCTTCCTCGGCCAGGCGGCGCAGCGTGCGGCCGCGGTAGAGCTGGATCGCCATGTAAGCGGTGCTGTTGGCTTCCCAGAAGCGGTGCACCCGCACCAGTGCCGGATGGCTGAACTGTGCGAGCGTGCGCGCCTCGTTGATGAAGCTGCGCAGGCCCGCCTGGAAGGTGGCGGTGAGACGGTCGGAACGCACGTGCACGCTGTCGTCGCCGACGCGGCGCGCGAGCATCGAGGGCATGTATTCCTTGATGGCCACCTCGCGCTGCAGCGAGTGGTCGTAGGCGCGGTAGACGATGCCGAAGCCGCCCTCGCCGATGACCTCGAGCAGCTCGAACTCGTCCAGCCGGTGGCCCGCGTCCAGCGGATGGGGGCGCTCCTGCGGATCGGCCTGCACGCTGGTGCTGCTGCTGTTGTTATTGCTGCTGGCGTTGGTCGTCATGCATCTCCTCCCGCGGCGGGGGTCTGGTCGTTCATGCCCATGGCACATGCCCCTGTGAAAACAACTTCGAAAACAGCGGCGTGTTGAGGCCTCCGCCGTGGGCGGCAGTGCGCAGCGGCGAGCCGTCCGCCTGGTTGGTCCACCAGTAGCTGGTGCTTCCGAAGGCGTCGAAGCACAGGGGCAGCTCGGGCCAGCCGAGGCGCTGCTGCGCGCCCGCCGTGCCGGCGCCCCCGGCCGCAGGCCCGAGGATCGACAGGATGTCGTCCGAGCCGCCGCTCGCGGTCTGGAAACCGCCGTGGGCCGCGGCCAGCACCTGGCGGTCGAACTGGTCGGGCGCGACGCTGTGGCGGATCGCTTGCAGCAGCGCGGTGCCGCATTGCCAGTACCAGGCGGCGGAGCCCTCGAGCATGGAGGGCCGGTAGCTCGATGCGGCCACCTGCAAGGTCACGCACACGGGGTAGTAGCGCCCCACGCGGTCGCAGCTGGGCGCCAGGCAGCCGAACTGCACCGCGTCCACGCCCTGGGTGGCCGGAATCGCGAAGTTCCAGACCGGCGCCACCACGTAATGCCGCGTCATGGCGTCGGGCCAGCGCTTGAAGGTGCCCAGGCCGTTCTGCATCCAGCGGTCCCACCAGGCCTGGAGCTCGCGCGGCACCCGACGATAGAGAAAGTCGCCGGCCGCGGGCAGCTTGCCGTACCAGCCGATCTGCTGGTCGTCGGGCACCCACACCCGCGGCGAAGGAATGCCGCTGTTCATCTCAGGACTTCCCCGGGCATGCAAAGCCGTTCATCTGGTTGAGGCGCAGCGGGTTGTAGACGCTGTTGGCCGTCACCGCGAGCACCACCTTCCTGCCTTGCAGGTCGAAGGTCGCGTTGAACGATTCGGGTGCGCTGCCCGACGAGATCGAGGCCTTGTCGAACAGCCGGTGCAGCGCCCACGGCCCTTCGGTGACGATGCCGCCGGCCGGCGTGCCGCTGGCGGTCGTCACCTGCAGGCGCACCTGGTTGCTGTTGCGCGGGCCGGGCCACTTGACGGTGCTGGGCGCCTGCGGCCCGTGCGCGTAGCGCACGGTCTGGCCGTCGATGTCGAGCGTGAACTGGCTGATGGCGGCGTCCATGTCCTCGGGCCGGATGTCGATGGTGAACGAGGGCGTGCGCCCGCCCGCCATGCCCGAGAAGAACACGTCGCGGATCGCCTGCGCCTTCTGGAACGAATCGAGGTACGCCGAGCGGCCCGGCGAACTGCCGTCCACGCCCTTCTTGAAGGCCCACGGGTTGACGGAGGTGTCGACCTGCGAGGCCAGGTTCTTCTGGAAGAAGTCGTCCATCATGCCGCCCGGCGCGAACAGCTGAGCGAAGTCGCCGGCCGCCACGTCGCGGTTGGAGCCGCGCGAGAAGGGATAGCGCCCCGCGATGGCCTGGCTGCAGAACTGGCCGATGGTGGCAGCGGCGTTCTGCCCGATGTTCTGCCGCGTCACCGCCGCCGCCTTGGACGACGCGGTGGCCGAGAGATCGTTCAGCATGCCCTGGAACGGCACCGGCAGGCGGCCCGCCTCGGCCTGCACCTTGGTGACCGCATCGCTCGACGGCGGGATGTTGCCGCTGCGCAATGCGGTGTCGGTGGCGGTGAGGAAGGTGTAGAGCTCGTTGATGAGCGCGGCGGTGGCGTCGATGGGCGCCTGGCCGCCGGCCTTGGGCGCGGTGACCATGCGGCGAAGCGGCGCGAAGTGGTTGTCCACCAGCGATTCGGGACGGTCCGGCACGGTGTTGCGGCGCTGGCTGCCGTCGGGCTGCCCGATGAGCTGCTCGATGCGCTCGCGCGTGCTGGCCACGCGGTTCTGCGCCTGGTCGAGCAGGCTGCGCGTGGCCTCGTCGTGGTTGCGCAGCAGGTCGGTCTCGCGCGCCGCGCCGCGGATGAGGCGCGACATCGGCGACTCGCTGGTCGAGAGCACGCGCGTCATCTGGATGCTCTGCAGCAGCGAGCGGCTGTCGGCCAGGCGCACGTCGGCCAGGTAGTCGTCCCAGATGCGGATGTAGTCGGTGAGGTAGAGCCGGCGCACCTCGCGCAGCAGCAGCTCGCGCGAGGTGATGTCGGTCATGCCCGGCGCGCGGATCTGCAGCACCCAGCGGTCTTCCTGTTCGAGCGCGAGCGTGGTCTCGGCCATGCGCTTGTCGAAGATGTCCCAGTAGCCGCGGTAGGTGAAGAGCGTCGGGATGCCGTCGGTGAGCGGCTTGCCGCTCGCGCGCTTGATCACCAGCGCCGACTCGGCCCCCGCCGCCTCCGCAATGCTGAAGGCGTTGGGCGGGCTGGTCTGCAGCAGGATGCGCCGCAGCCGCGCATAGGAGCGCTGCGCCAGCGGCACGCCGGCCAGGCGGGCGCGCGTCTCGTTGATGAGCCGGTCGTCCTTGGCGAAGGGCGAGGTCACCACGCGTTCCGCGAACAGCGCCTTCAGGTGCGACTCGAGGTTGGTGCGCTGCTCGCGCGTGAGGCCGGCGCCGATCTTGCGGTCCACGTCGGTGAGCAGCCAGGCCTGGAGGAAGTCGGCGTCGTAGCGCTCCGCGTCGTACAGCATGAGGTAGGCCTTGAGCGCCTCGTAGCTGTATTCGGCATCGGTCTTGGAGGCCTCGCGCAGCGCCTGCTCCACGCGCTGCGAGGCTTGCGGCAGCAGCACGCTTTCGAGCGCACGCTGGTAGACGCCGTCGGTCGCGGCCTGCAGCTTCTCGCCCTGGTAGAGGCCGAAGCGGTAGGAGACGGGCGGATCGCCGATGTCGAAATGGCTCGACTTGGGCAGGTCGCGCAGGCGGTCGAGCACCGGCAGCGAGCTGGCGATGTCGCTGTTGGAATCGACCACCGTCGGCAGCTCGCCGCGCGCCGCGGCCTTGTTGAAGGCCTTGGCGTTGTTGTCGACCTCGGCCACGTAGTCGCGGTTGTTGCGCCAGCTGTTCACGCAGGCGCCCAGCAGCACCACCAGCAGCACGCCGATGAGGCCGTAGCCCGCCAGGTCGATGGCGCGCTTGCGCCGGTACCAGCGCAGGTTGGTGCCAGCCACGCCCGCATCGCGGAAGATCACCTGCTGCAGCAGTTCCTTCAGGAAATAGCTCTTGCCCGGGCCCGGCGGCGGCGCGGGCGGCGCGTTGACCTGCAGGTAGCGCTTGATCGCGCCCATCACGCGGTCGAAGGCCGTGCCCTCCTGCGTGCCGCTGGTGAAGTACACGCCGCGCAGCATGGGCGCGACTTCGAACTTCGAGGGGTTGAACACGTCGGCCAGGAAGGTGCCGAGGATGTCCTCGAAGCTCGCGAACTGCTGCGGCAGCAGGTAGGCCTGCGCGCGGCGCAGTTGGTCGGGCTCGGCCGCCAGCAGTTCCGGCAGGCGCTCGTCCAGGCGCTGGTGCAGCAGCTTGTATTCCTGGTGGAAACGCTCGCGCAGGTCGGCCTTGGCGGGGTCTGCCGGGTTGGCATCGATCGGAAACGTGAAGCCCCAGACCTGCGAGCGCTCGGCCCGGCCCAGCGAGCCGAAATACTCGTTGAAGCCGGCCAGCAGGTCGGTCTTGGTGACCAGCACGTACACCGGAAAATTGATGCCCAGGCCGTTGCGCAGTTCGAGCAGCCGCTTGCGCAGCGCCATGGCGTGGCGCGCACGCTGCGCGTCGTCGGCCAGCGGCAGGTCGGCGATGCTGATGGTGAGGATGGCGCCGTTGATCGGCTGGCGCGGCCTGAACTTCTTGAGCAGGTCGAGGAAGCCCTTCCACTCGCCCTCGTCGGTTTCGCGGTTGCTCTCGTGCGTGGTGTAGCGCCCGGCGGTGTCGATCAGCACCGCCTCGTTGGTGAACCACCAGTCGCAGTTGCGCGTGCCGCCGATGCCGCGCACCGCGGCCTTGCCGAGCTGGTCGGCCAGCGGAAAGTCGAGGTCGGAGTTGACCAGCGCGGTGGTCTTGCCCGAGCCCGGCGCGCCGATGAAGATGTACCAGGGCAGCTGGTACAGGTACTGGCGGTCGAACACCGCAAAGCGCCCCGCAGGCTTGCCGCTGGCGTCCGCGCCGAAGCGCATGTTCTTCAGGATGGACGTGGCGTCGCTGAAGCCGCTTTGCAGCTCCTTGATCTCGGGCGCATCCTCGGGCTTGGCGGCCTTCTCCTTGGGGGACGGCGTGCGCAGCTGGTTGAGCAGCTGCGCGTTGAGGCGCCGCTCGCGCCATTTGCGGTAGAGCACGCGCGCGATCCAGACCGCGAACATCAGCGCGATCACCACGATGCGCACGAACTCGCTTTCGAACGGCCGGTAGCGGCCCACTGCGATGACGGGGCCGATGATCCAGATCAGGAACGCAATGGCCAGGAGCCCGAGGAAGACCCACAGGTCGCGGCTCACGAGAAAACGGAAAATCGCGCGCAGCATCAGCGGTTTCCTCCCTGCGGCGCCGCTGCTGCTGCGCCTGCGGCCACGGGCGCCACCAGCAGCGTCACTTCGACCCGCCGGTTGCGCGCACGGTTGGCCGGCGAATCATTGGGCACCAGCGGGTCGGCATCGCCGCGGCCTTCGGCGCGCAGGCGCTCGGGCCGGGTGACGCGCGTGGCGATCATCTTCTTGACCGCATCGGCACGCGCCTGCGAAAGCTGCCAGTTGGACGGGAAGCGCACGCTGCGGATCGGCTGGTCGTCGCTGAAGCCGCTGATGAGCACGTTGCCTTCCACCGAATTGAGCGCGTCGGCCACGCGCGCGAGCACGGGCGCATAGCGGTCGAGCACGCGGTCGGAGCCCGATGCGAACAGGCCGTCGCCGCGCAGCACCACCACGCTGCGGTCGGCCTCGTCGCGCACCGTCAGCAGGCCGTCGCGGATCTCGGGTTCGAGAAAGCGCTGCAGGCGCGGCTGCGGCGCCGGCGCCACGGCCACGGCACGCTGCGTCTGCGGCAGGCGCACTGCATTCACCGCGGCGAATGCACCATCGGAACGGCCGGCCAGGCTGAACGTGAGCACGCCGAACACCAGCACCAGCAGCACCGCCGCCACCGCGCCCACGGCCCACAGCGGCACCCAGTTGCGCGTGCGGCGCACCGGCGCGCTCGCGTCCTGCCAGTGCGGCGACAGCGGCACGGCGATTTCGCCGCGCGTCTGGCGGATGATCTGCAGCAGCCGCTGCTTGAGCGTCTCGAGCTGCGTGCGGCCGTTGTCGATGACGCGGAAGCGCCCTTCGAAGCCCATCGCCAGGCAGAAGTAGATGAGCTCGATCAGCTGCAGGTGCTGCTGCGGGTTCTGCACCAGCCGCGACAGCAGCTGGAAGAATTTCTCGCCGCCCCAGGTCTCGTTGTGGAACATCACGAGCAGGCTCTGCGACGACCAGATGCTGCCGCCCCAGGGCGTGAGCGCGGCCGCTTCGTCGACCGCGGTGCACAGGCAGTAGCGCGCGCCGATGATCACCTCGGGCGCGATGCCGCTTTGCTGCGCGCGCGTCTCGAAGCGCCGGACCTCGTCGACCAGGTGCTCGCGCAATTGTGCGGGCGCATCGTGGTGGCCGGTGGCGCGGATCTGCGGGATCAGGTCGAGCAGCGGGTTGGCCGCCGCGACCAGCGGGTTGTTGCCGGCCAGTGCCGTGTCGCCCGCATGCGGACGGCGTGCGTCATGCCATGCGGTGAATGACTGGGGTTGCTGCTGCCCCGCGCCGCGCGCTGCCGGGGGCGCGCCCGCGGGATCGCCGTTGCCGCTGTTGTTGCCGCCGCCCGGGTTGGGCGGCACGAAGCCTCCCGGACCGACCGCCATGTCGTTGACACCGTTCATAGGGTCCCTCACGGACGAATTGCCCAGAACTCCATGGCCAGCCCCGGGAAGTCGCCGGCCAGGTGCATTGCAACGCCGCCCGATTTTTCGAGCTGGCGCCACATGTCGCCGCTCTTGTCGAGTTCGAAATAGTGGTAGCCCGCGTTGTATGGAATCTGGCGCGGCGCCACCGGCAGCGGCCGCACCGTGACGCCTGGCAGCTGCAGCTGCACGAGGTCGCGGATGCGCTCCACCGAACCGATCTTGACCTGCGTCGGAAAGCGCTGCTGGATGGCATCGGCGGGCAGGTTGGCATGCACCGCGAGCACGAAGCCTGCATTGCGCACCAGCACCGGATCGGGCATGCGGCCCACGCGCACGCCGTGGCTGCGCTCTTCGAGCTCGATGGCGATGGCGCTCTGCTCGAGCACGGCCGAGAGCGAGCGCCGCAGCTCTTCCATCAGCGGCCGGATGGTCTCGTTGAGATTGTCGTGGTCGTACTTCGGCCACACCACCGGGCGCCGCGTGGGCGATGTGTGCGTGGCGAGATGGCAGGCCAGCTTGAACCAGTCGATGAACAGTTCCTCGGGGTGCACCTGCACCGCATGCTGCGCATGCCAAGTCGTTGCGAGATAACGGTTGACGAGTTCGAGCAGGAGAAAGTCGGAGACCTCGCTCACGCCGCCGCGGCCGGGCTGCGAGAGCCGCGAGGCCAGGGCCTCGGAGCGCTGCGTGAGCAGGCCGTGCAGTTCGGCGACCATGCTGCGCAGCATGGGGTGCGCCGATGCATCGAGCACCGGTGGAATGTAGTTGGCGTCGATCACCAGCTTGTGGTCGGTGCGCCGTTCGATCACGCGCACCGCGCCGATGGCCTGCCACTCGGCCGTGAGCGACGATGCGCGCGCAAGCCGCAGGCGCGGCTTCGCAAGCTGCAGCACCGCCGGGCCGAGCGCCACCGAATTGCCGTCGGCCACCTCGCGCTCGACCACACCGAAGCGCGCGGCCGAGCCCTCGTCGTCGGCGAAGATGATCTCTTCGCTGCCCGTACGGCGCAGCGGCAGCGCCAGCACGATGAGCTCGTCGGTCAGGTCGCTCGGCACCTCGTAGGGCAGCGGCGCATCTTCGGCGCCGAAAGAGAACGGCGTGCCGTCGGGCAGCACGCCCGCGCCGCCGAGCAGCGACACGCGGCCGAGCGCGTGTGCATCGCGATCGATGTCCAGGTTGAGCCATCCCCAATAGGCACCTTGCAGGCCCGCGGTGCGGCGCGTGACGTACTGCTCGACATAGCGCTCCAGTTGCTGGAAGTGCTGGGGCCTCAGGTACATGCCTTCGGACCACACCACGCGATTCGCCAACGCCTGCGGAAGGGCGCCCTGCTTGCCGGCGCCCGGATTGCGAACTGTCACCAAAGAACCTCCTGGGGCATGCCCACGCTGAAGCGGGAGGTCTTGTTAACGACCTCCCGATTGAATCGGTTTTTTTCTCTGATGCTACACGGCGCTTCTTACGTTTTGCACCGCATTTAGCGTGCGAATTTCTCGCACTTTCTAACTACAAAGCCGTGAAATTAACGACTTGGTAGTAACTCGATGCCGCTCTTGCGGATCGCGACGCGCACGTTTTGCTCGCTCGGAGAAAACTGCCACACCTTGTACAGATTGGTTTGCTTCGGCTCCTTGAGCGGCAGCACGATGCGCCAGCGTGCGGCCTCGAGCTTGCGGTAGCCCGCGATGATGCCGATGGCACGCGAGTCGAGCCCGGCCTCGCGCTTGAAGACACGCTCTTCGCCGCTGCGCATGATGGCCTGGTCGGCGTTCACGAGTTCCGCGGCCAGCGTCTCGCGGTCGCGGTCCTGTAGTGCAAAGTAGTCTGCCGTCTCGAAGTTACCGGAAGATTTCAATTCGAAGACCTTGACGAGAATCGGCGCCGGCTGGCCGCGTCCGTCGGGGTTGACGCCATCGTCGATCCTGATGGTCACCGCGTAGGGCGTGGGCAATGACTTCGCAGTCGATGCGCATCCACTGAGGCCACCAAGCAACGGTGCGGTTGCAAGTGCGCCTTGAAGCAGGGTTCGTCGATGCATTGAGATCTTCCCTAGTGGTTCGCGGCCTATATTATCGAAGTCGTGCGCACCTACCGCGTCGCATCGCGTGCCTGTCGCATGACAGCGGCACACTATCTCAAGCATTGCCTTTTGCAAGGTAGGAGAGAAGATTGAAGTCATGTCTGCCTGCTTTGGCGTTCACCTTGGTTCTGGTTGCTGGTTGCACGACCACGCCGCCGCCCGAGCCGCCGCAACCCGAACGCCTGAGCCAGCAAGTGGCGCGCAGCACGCTCGAACGCGCTCAACAGGCCTATGACGAAGGCGACTACGCCAAGGCCATCACCACGCTCAAGAGCGGCGGCGTCTCGGTGTTCGACGCGGCCGAGCCCACCACGCGGCTCGATGCCATGAAGCTCGAAGCCTTCAGCTATTGCGTGGCCAACCAGGTGCCCGAATGCCGCGCGCAGTTCCGCAAGCTCATGGACGCGTTCCCCAACTTCGACCTCACCGTGGCCGAGCGCAAGCACCCGGTGTGGGGCCCCGCCTTCGAGGCCGCCAAGCGAATGAAGCGTTGAACGCCGCAGGCGATGAGCCGCGGCACGAGCCGCGCTCGACATGAACATGGAGATGCCATGCGTTGGACGGTGATCGAACATGCCGGCAAGCCGGTGACCGCAGGCCCTTCGGCCTTGCTCGCTGCACCCGGCGGAACCATCGGGCGCAGTCCCGACAACCACCTGGTGCTGCCCGACGAGCAGCGCCAGATCTCGCGCCTGCAGGCCACCGTGCGCTTCGACGACAGCGGCGCGGCGGTGCTGCGCAACATGAGTGCGGTGCTGCCCATCGGCGTCAACGAACGCACGCTGCAGCACGAGCAGGAATCGCCGATCGCCGATGGCGACCGCGTGACCATCGGAAGCTATGTGCTGGTGGCGGGGAGCGGGCAACGCGCAGCAGTCGTGGCGCCCGCCGCGCCGCTGATGGCGGCGGCACCGCCACCGGCCTCGCCTGTGCACAGCCCGCTGCCCGCCAGCGCCATGGCGCAGGCGCCCATGGACTCGCTGCTGCCGGCGGCCCCCGTCTCCGATGTGTTCTCGGACCTCTTCGGCGCCGGCGCGCTGCCGATCGGCGATACGCAGCCCGTGACCGTGGCGATGCCGCCACCGCCGGCCATGCCGGCACCGCCGCCCGCACAGGCATTGGCGGCTGCGCCGGTGCCTGCCGCGCCGCCATCGCCGGCCCCGTCACCGGCAAGCACGCAGACGAGCGCCTCGCAAATTCCCTCCGCCGCCGATTGGGATGCCATCCTCGCGAACGCGCCGCGGCGCGAGGCCAGCGCTGCCGAGCCCATGCCCGACCCGATGGCGCACGAGCCTTTCGAGCTGCCCTCGCAGGCGCGCAGGAACCCGGTCGATCCACTGGCCGAGCTGAATCCGCAAGCGGAAGACGGCATGTCCGACGTGGCGCTCAAGCGCGGCATGGACCCGCTGTCCTTCTTTGCCGCCGACAACGACGCGCCCTCGCCGCTGTCCGATCCGCGCCCCACCGCGCTGACCCACGAAGATCCGCTGCACGACGTGCATCCGGCGATCGACCTGCTGTCACGGCCGCAGGCGCCGCAGGGCTACAGCCATTCGAACCATGCGCGGGAACTGGCGGCGCAGTTCAGGCCGCCGAACCCGGTGCCGTTCGAGCCGCCGGCTGCGAAGCCGGCCGAGCCGCAGGTGTCCGCGCAGGCCGAGCCACCACCACCACCACCACCGCCGCCGCCCCCGCCACCACCGGTGCCCGCCGCGGCCGCACGCGTGGAGGATGTCGCGCCGCCTCCTCCGAAGGCCGCGCCGACGGAGCCGCCCGCACCGCAGCAACCGAAGCCTGCTGCCGCAGCTTCGCCCGTGGCCGCGCTCACAGCCCCTGCCGCCGCGCCGCCATCGGCATCCGCCTCTTCGGACGAACTCTTCAAGGCCTTCCTCGAAGGCGCCGGCGTGCCCGACGTGGCCGGCCAGCAGCCGCTGGATGCCGAAGCCATGCGGCGCCTCGGCCGGCTCATGCGCGCGTTCACCGACGGCACCATCGAGCTGCTCTCGTCTCGCGCCATGCTCAAGCGCGAAGTGCGGGCCGAGATCACGATGATCGTCGACGAGGAGAACAACCCCTTCAAGATCCTTCCCAATGGCCGCGCCGTGCTGATGCAGATGTTCGGCGCGCGCATGCCCGGCTTCCTGTCGCCCGAGGCGGCCGTGCACGACGCGCTCGGCGACCTGCAGTCGCATCAGCTCGGCATGGTGGCCGGCATGCGCGCCGCGCTGCTCACGGTGCTGAAGCGCTTCGATCCCACGGCATTGAACACCGCGACGCCGCACGACGGCGGACTGGGCGAGAAGCTGCTGCCCGGCGGCCGCGAGGCGCGCCTGTGGCGCCAGCTGCAGAAGCTGCATGCGGAGACCACCGCGGCCGTCGAGGACGATTTCCAGGCCGTCTTCGGACGGGCCTTCCAGCAGGCCTACGACAAGGAGATGGAACGGTTGAAGGAGGCGCGCCGTGCTTGAGACCACCCCCCGCGCATTCGCGGTGCCCATCTCGACCTCGCAGTTCTCCTGCGTGGGCGAGCGCAGCGGCAACCAGGACGCGATCGGCTACCACCTGGACGAATACAACGCCTGCTTCGTCGTGAGCGATGGCGTCGGCGGCAACGCGGGCGGCGAGCTGGCCGCGCGCATCGCAGTCGATACCGCGCTGAACACCTTCGTCGACAACCCCTCGGTGGCGCAGCACGACATCCTGCAGGCCGTGAAGGCCGCCAACGACGCCATCCTCGCCAAGCAGCGGGAGCTGGCCGACCAGAGCCGCATGAGCGCGACCATCGTCTCGCTGTTCGTGGACCGCACCAGCGGCCAGGCCTGCTGGGCCCACGTCGGCGACAGCCGCCTCTACTGGTTCCGCCGCGGCGCGCTGATGCAGCGCACCGAGGACCACAGCCTGTCGGAGCGCTCGGGCGAAGCGGCCCTCGGCAATGGTGCCAATGGGGGCGAACGGCTGGTGAAGAGCAACCTGCTGTACCGCGCGCTCGGCGCCCGTGCCACGGCCGAAACCACCGTGTCGACGCCGCAACGCCTCGCCGACGGCGATGCGTTCCTGCTGTGCACCGACGGGCTGTGGCAGCTCATCTCGCAGCAGGTGATGGAACGCTCGCTGCAGCTCGCGGACAGTGCCGAGGAATGGCTCGCGCTGCTGCGCCGCGCGGCCGAAGCCAAGGCCGACGAGTCGCGCGACAACTACTCGGCGCTGGCGGTGTGGGTGGGGTTTCCGCAGCAGGTGACGCTGGCGGGGACGGCGACACCCGCAGCGCGGCCGTAGACGGTCGGGCGCTATTTCCTTCCTCGCCGGTGGCGGCAGCAAAGCGCGCCGCGCTCCTTTCAGGCCATGAAATTCATGTTGTTGAGCTGACCGGGAGTGAACTGCCCCCCCAAGGTATTGCCACCATTCTGCTGTGTCAGGCTCGTGAGTCGGACCGCTGGCGAGCCCTTGATCAAGAAGGTGTTGGAGCCCGTGGTCTTCTTTGAATAGCTCATGACCCGTTGTTTACGCACCCCGAGCCCGATGCCCGTGTTATCGCCGAACGTCAGCGGTATCTTGGTCTTCTTGTTGTGCGCGCACATGCACATCCAATAGATGTTGGTGACGTTGGGCACGGCCATGAATCCCAGCCCGAAGTTAGGATGCGGAAAGGGAACCGCCGGCGTCTTGCAGACGTCTGGTCCCGCGATATCGAGGCTCGGCCCCTGGCAACCACAATGCATTCGTTCTCTCCTTTAAATGGAAATCAAGCGGTCATCCCATGTGGATCTGTTTGGCATCCGTCTTGATCAGATTCCTTGCAGTGACCACCGTGTTTCTTCCGTGCAGGCGGGCCATCTCGTTGGCCCTGTAGTCGATCTGGCCCGCCTGCACTTGCTCCAGCCCCTCCGTCATGCGGAATGCCGATTTGCTCAGATGCACCAGCCGATCCACGACAGCTTCATAGATGCGCCCGATGACACGAATACGCGTGACCGTCGCGCATGCCTCCTCGCCCTGGTAGTTCATGCGTCCCACCCGGCAGTCCGCCACCTGGGCGTCGATGCGCAGTTGCCCGGTCTGCATGGCAAGGCCTTTCGGTCCTTCGAGCACCAGTTCAGTGGCGCTCTTCACGCTGACGGCCCCGCGTTCGGAAGCCAGCGTCAGATCTCCCGGCACGTCGATACGCGCCGCAGTCGCATCGGCCTGCTCGGCAACCGCCGTCAGGTAGAGGCGATGTTCATCCGGACCGTTGACAAGCACCGTGTCGCCGATTTCAGGCCGCAGCAAGCAACTGGCCGCGCGCTGGCAGCGCAGGGTCCGCCCTTCGCTGGCAACGCTGTGGATGCCGCCGGGAAGGATGGCCGTGACGATTCCTATCGCATTCACGACACCGGTGCCAGTCTCGGGCCTCATCGGTACGGCGGCGGCGAGCGTCTTGTGACGCTCTCCTGTCAGTGAAGCGGAACTCATTGGAGAAGGATGGTTGTTCATGCTGAATTCCTCGATGGGATAGGGTCTCAATCGGTACGGCCGGATACGGGCGGAGGATCACGGTGTTTCGGACGCCGTGCAGAAAATTCCTCAGCCTCGAACAGCGGCGCGTCATTGAGGATCAGGCCTCCTCGATCCGAGAACCGCGCACCCTCGAGGGTGGCCCTGTGGACCTGGGTGCGCATCAGGGTGGCATCGCGCATGTCGGCATCGTGCAGGTCTGCGTAGCAGAGGTCCGCATAGTTGAGCCTCGCCCCTCCGAAATTGGCACCGCCGCAACTCGCACGGTGAAAGACGCACTGCTCGAGATCGGCATTCGACAGATCGGCGCCCACGAGCCGCGCATCGGACCAGACGCTCTGAACGAAATTGCCGCCGTTGAACCGCACCCCATTCAATCCCGCTTCCACGAATACGCACTGCGGCGCGATTGCCCGCCGAAACGATCCGCCATCGACACTGGCGCCTTTGAAGTTGCAGTGTTTCAAGGTTGCATCCTCGAAGTCGCAGCCTGTGAGGTCGGCCCCGACAAATTGGGCGCCGTCAAAGATCTGCCCTCGGAACACTTGCCCTGAAAGATTCGCCTCTACGAACATGGTGCGCGAGAAATGACATCGAGAGAAGATGGCGGTGCGCAGGTCGGCCTGGTAGAAAGTCGTCTTTTCCAGCACACTGCCCGAGAAATCCGCCTGATCGAGCCGGCTCTCGTAAAACACCATCATCTCGGATGCCAGCGTCGCAAACGACACCCTGCGCGCATCGCAACCGGTAAAACTCAGCATCCCCGCTGTCGCACCGTCGAGACGGGCCTCACACATCACGACATCGTGGAACGACGCGTTGTCGAGCTTTGCACCGCCAAGACGCAATCCCGAAGCATCGCCACGGTGAAAGGAAGACAGATCCGCATCGGCATGCTCAAACACGGCGCCCGTCAACCTGCAGCCGTCGAACACACTGCCTTTCACACTCGCGCCGGACAGGTTGGCACCCGCAAGATCGGTCTCGAGGAATATGCCACCGGAAAGATCCATGCCGCGAAAATCCAATCCCTGCAGCTTGGCATTGTGGATTTCCCTGCCTTCTTTGACCATTCTCTGTATCTGCTTCGGCGTCATGGCTGCGCCTCTCGCGATCTGCGCACGGGCTTCGTGATGACCTGATCGGTATAGGCCTCGTCGAAACGCGTCGTGGCGTCGATTAGGCACTGCGACAGGTCGGTCTGAAACAGGTTGGCACGATGGAAATCGGCCGCTGCGAGAATCGATTTCTGCATATCGGCCTCCATGAGGCTCGCATCGACGAACGACGCGCCTGTGAGGTCGGTTCGCACGAAGGTGGCGCCGTCAGCGTTTGCTCCGGCCAGCTTTGCGCCGCGCATTGAGGCATCGGAAAAATCGGTATTGTCGAGCCGGGCATCGCGGAAGTCCGCACCGTCGAGCTCGAGCTGCTGTAGATTGCAATCGATCAGCACGGCACCCTGGAAATTGGCACCGCGCAGATGGCTCTCGTCCACGAAGCAGGTGCTGCGCAAACGGGCATCCGAGAAATCGATGCCCTTGCTGCAGTCGGTTTCGGTCCAGTCGCAGGTGTCGAGCTCGGCTGCATCGAATTGGAGGTCCGACACCGTGCTCTCGATCCATGCCACCTTGTGGAGCGTGGCACCGGTGAAGCGAATGCCGCGCAGGACGCTGCCTTCGTCAAAGTTCACCACCGAAAGGCGGGCGCGCGTGAAGTCACAGTCGGACAGCGTCGCATCGGAAAAATCGAGATCCTCCATCAGGGCATCCGAAAAGCCGCATCGATCCGCGGTCATCGATTCGACGATGGTGTCCTGCATGCGCACACCCGCGAAATCGGAATCGCTACAGCGCGCCAGTGCCAGATTGCTTTTCGCCAGGTTCACGTCACGCATGGACGTGCGATGCAGCCCGGCACGCGCCAGCACGGCTTCCTGCATGTCGCCTCCGTCCAGAACGCTGCCGGAAAAATCCGCGCACTCGAGCAACGTGCGGTGCCAGCGCGCGTTGCGAAGGTCCATGTTCGACAAGTCGGCGCCGGTGAGATCAAGATCCGAAAGATCCCGCGTATCCGCAAGGATGCGTTCCACCCTGGCCCGGGCCTCGGCCGACTGCTCGGCCGTCATGCGGTCGGCGGCATCCTGCATCTGCGCCGTGCGGCGATAGCTCTCGAGAAGACTGGCCTGAGCCTGCGCGACGAGCTGGCGCATCTGCTCCATCTGCTGCGCAGAAGGAGAAAAGCCCGCAGAGGCCGGTCCCCGGGCCATGGCCTCGATCCGGGACATGTGATCTTCCTTCGGCGGCCCTTTTTGGCGCGCTTCACCCGCACGATCGAAGATCTTGGACGTATCGAAGCCCACCTTGCGCGATTGCTCCGCGTTGGCCCGTCCCGCTTCGGCGAGCGCAGCACGAACTTCCTCGGCCTTCTTTCGATGCTCTTCGATGGTCGCCTTGGTTTTCTTGATGAAAGCCGGCAGCTCTCGCAGCGTCGGCATCTTCTCCACCGGAAATTCGGCCGGCAATTCACCTTTGGGGTCCAGGCCCGCCATCTTGAACGAAGCGCTCATTTCCGCCATCTCGCGGTCGGCGCGGGCTTTCATGTTGACCCGCATTGGCGAATCCTCGAATGGCGCATCGAGCTCCGGCCAGGGCGCGATCGCAGCCTCTGGCATCAGGTGCTCGTCGAACAGCCCGTAGAGGGCCCGGTCTTCCGATTCGCACCGCAGCATCATCACGTCCCGATAGGTGTCCAGGCTCTTCGGCGGTTCCACCCCATGTTCAAGCGCGATCATGGCGTGCGTGATGTCAGCGGCATCGTCTTCGGCGACCGGAATAAACCCGTGGTAGATCAGGCCGATCCGTTCCAGATGAGGGAAGAACCAGGCCGTGTCGAGGCGCATGGGCACATCGTCAAGCATTCCCTCGGAGAGACTCAAGCCGTTGATCCTGCCTCGCACCACGATGCAGCGCGCGCGCCACTCGGGAACCTTGCCATGCAAAACCGCATGCTCGGGATGCATGTTCCAGATCTCGAAATCCGCGCCGGCGATGCCGGCTTCACCCGTCGGCAGCCACTGGTCACGAGGAGCCGCATTGAAATAGCCCCAGTCCATATCCTTCGCGAAGCCGGGAAACAGGTGCTCCTGCCAGTGTTCGTCGTACTGGCGGCCCAGCCGGCTTGCACGCGAAGGCACTGCGATATCAACCGGCCCAAGGCCGGCAGGCTGGACGTCCTGGTTGGGCCGATGTAGCCGCGCGCCGGGATGCTCGACATGCGGCAGCCGACGCGCACTCAGGCCGTTGACCGTCTCGTCTTCTCGCCCCATGCCGACGGGGTTCTCTTCGAATCCCGGCCCGCCATAGGCGTGGCGCCAGTCGATGCGCAGCGACTCGAACGGTTTGGGCGCGCTTGGGCGGCCATCGACCCAGAACCGTTCTCCGGAAACCAGCAGATCCTTCTGGACGCCTGCGACGCGCACACGCACTGCGCATCGGCTCTTGTCCTCCTGATGACGGGTATAGGCATGGCCGCTGACGAGGAACTCGGGACTGGACTTGGGCATGGCCAGATCAAAAGCGGCCTCCTGACCGAATTCTTCACCGAAGATCTTCCAGAAATGCGGCTCGGGGATCAGCCTGGCATCCTCCCTCAGGCTGTCGGTCATGGCGATGACCGTGACGGCCAACCAGCGGCGCTGGTCATGGGTGAACGGGCGGGTGAGCATGCCCAGCCGCAGTGGTTTGACGATTCTCATACGCGCTACGTGGAAGAGAACGCCACCTGCGCGCGCTCGCGATCGATGGCCACGAGCGGCGGGCTTCCGCTCGAATAGAGAATAGGCAGCTTCTTGCCCACCGTGAAATTGGCGAGAAGCTCCTGATCGATCAAGGTTTTCAAACTCGCCTCGCGTGTCGTTCCTGTGTCATCGTCAAAGCGCACTCGCAATTCCGCGGCTGCCATGTTGGGCGAACCGTTGCGCCAGACAACGAGCCGGTTGTGGGGACGCGCCAGCATCAGAATATCGGCCTCGGCGCGCTGGCCGACACCCTTCAACGCCTCCCAGTCTTTTTCTTCCACGACATGGATCGCCTCGGTGGCGAAAGCGCCTCGAACGAGAAAAAAGCATACGAACACGACCGCCGCCCCGAGGACGACGCTCAAGACCGTTGCAGCGATATCCAGCCAATCCACCATCACTCAGCTTTCGACTTCCATACCGCTGGTCGTCTTCTGCTTGCCCCCGGAGCGCAATGAGGCGAGCCCTGCCGCAATCTTCGCCCATGGCACATCGGTCACTTTTTTCGCTTGAACCCAGTTGAGCACCGAAAGGTTCACGAACATTCCCGGTTGGAGCAGCGAATTGATGATCGACGTCTGTATCTTGTTTCCAAACAGGTCCAGGCTGGCGAGGACGAACAATCTCTGGTGCCAATAGGATTCCCTCGTGAGTTGGTTCCACCAGCTCTGGTCGGCGGCGTTGACATGTTGCTCCGGCGTGTTGATCACGGTGCCGGTCGCATTGAGCTTGAACGTGGTGGTGGAAATGACGTAGTCCGTGCTGGTGTTGCGCATGCTGGGCGCATAGACGATCTTGGGCCCCAGTACAGTCTTCAGCTTTGGGCCCTGAACCAGGGTGATGTCCACCGCATTGACGATCTCCACCCGGCCGCTGCCGGTGACGCGAATATCGGCGCCGCTCACGAGGCGCAACACGGTGCCATTGATGGTCACAACGACATCGCCGTTCACTGTTTCGTTGATGCCGCCGTTGACCGTGCGCAACTCGCCCCCGCTGATCCTCTCGGTCGCGCCATCCTCGATCGTGCGCGTCTCTCCGCCTTTCACCGTCTCGATCGCTCCACCTGTCACCGTACGCGTCTCGCCATCGTCGATGGTTTCTTCCGCGCCGTTCGTGATGTGCCGCTCTTCGCCTGATTCGTAGGTCGCCGATTCGTGCCCCTTGATCAAGGTTGTGCGCGTCTTCTGCGTGGTGTGCGTCTCGTCGCCCTCCACCTCCACGTCGAGGTTGCGCTGCGCATGCAGCAGGATCTGCTCGGCACCTGTCCGGTCCTCGAAGGCGAGCACGTTGGCATTGGCGACTGCGCCCCCCGGCGTGGACCGTGAAACAATGCCGCTTCGGGTGGCTTCGCTCGGCAGATCGAACGGTGGCATCTGGTCGGCGTTGTAGACGCGGCCAATGACGATGGGTCGATCGATGCGGCCCGCGATAAAGTCGACCACCACCTCCTGGCCGATCCGCGGAACGTGAACGGTACCGAATCCATCGCCCGCCCAAGCCTGCGAAACCCGCACCCAGCTCGAGCTGTTCTCGTTGCGCCGGCCTTCGCGGTCCCAGTGAAACTGCACTTTCACGCGGCCGTATTGGTCAGTCCAGATCTCCGAACCTTCGGGACCCACCACCGTGGCGGTCTGCGGGCCCGTCGTGCGGGGCATCGGCGTGCGCCGCGCCGCGCGGAACGGATTGTCCGTGGGCTGGGCCGTGAAGCCGAAGCTGTACGCGCCCGGGGCTGCGCCCGTCGCATAGCCGCCTTCACGCAATGCATAGGACACCGACACGACCAGATATTCGCAGTTGTCGCTTTCGCGCGGCGAGTTGCGCATGCTGAAGCGATAGCCCGGCGCCATTCCACGCACGGTCGCATGCCCAGAGCTGCGTGCGGCTAGAGATTGCGATTCCTCCAGCCGGACGCGCGCGTAGTGTTCGGCCTGCGCTACATCGGTGTAGTCGCCGAGCCATTCGTACATTTCGTAGTCGGCGTTGGCATGCGTGCGAGGCTGGCTGCGAACAGTGCGGAGATCGGCCTTGAATGTCGTGAAGTTGAAGTCGTCCAAGGCGTAACTACCCGAGCGGATTTCCTCGGTCGCTTGCCAAGCGTCGATGACCTCCAGATCGTCGCTGGCGTCCAGATCAGCAGCAAAGTAATCGATGCTGGCATACCCTGGAATGTCTTCGTGCGCCCCGATGTCATCGGCCAGAACAAGCGTGTGCTTGTTTTTCTCGTGCTTGAAATAGTAATAGATGCCCTCGAGCTCCATCAGGCGGCTCACAAAGTCGAAGTCGCTCTCTTCATATTGCACGCAGAGCTCCCATGGCCTGTAGCTGCCCGAAAGCTTTTTCTCGAATGCAAAACCGTAGCCCCCAAAGACTTCCTCGAGGATCTCGACCACCGACTTGTTCTGAAAAACCTTGTTGCCGCTCGAACGCGTGAGAAACCACAACCAGGGCCGCACCGTCGCACGGTGCACGGTGTAGCGCGAACCACTGCTTTCGCGGCCAACCGCAGCGAAACGCACGATTTGGCCATGGAGGAACCGGGTGCCGCCGGCCGTCCGCATCTCTAGCGCGAGCGCTTTGCCCAGCACCTCGCCGGCGTCGATCGATCGTCGTGGACTTAGTAACTCCACCTCGAACTCGAACAACTGCGAAAGTCCTTCCGTGCCATGCATGGCACGGAACAATAGTTGGTCTTCGCCCAACGGCGAGTAGGCTTTCAATATCCGGTCCATGGCTTGTTGCCTCTCATCTCGATGGAGTGCAGAAACGGGCGAGAAACCAGTCTCACGACTTCTTGATCTTGAAATAGTTAGTGAAATAGAACGACGTCTTCCGAATATTCACCGCGCCGGCCTTCTTTCCCTTCTTCTCTCCAAGGACGAGCTTGAAAGGAGCATCAAGCATGAAGTACGTCGCCCAGTTCTGGAAGACGCCGTTGAACTGCATGTTGTTGATGCAGAGCTGCAGCTTGACCCCATAGAAATCGGTGGCTGCTGCAATCGCCTTCACCTGGTTGCGGGTCAGGATCTTCAGGAAACCGAGGAGCCAGTGCTGATCGGTGGCATTGACCGTCTTATTAGGCGTGTTGATGATGGTGACGTCCGCGTTCAACGTGTAGTTCTTTGCCTTGATCGTGTAGTTGTCGGTGTGGTTGATGATCGTGGGCGCATAGACGATCTTGGGTCCGGCAACAACCGTGATATCCGGCCCCAGCACCGCCTTCAGATCGATCGCATTGACAAGCTCGATGCGTCCGCCACCGGTGATGCGGATGTCGGCGCCGGCCACAAGGCGAATATGGCTTCCGTTGACGCTGAGCACCAAGTCACCATTGACGGTCTCCTTGATTCCGTCGTTGACCAGCCGCGTCTCCCCGCCCGTGATCGTCTCGGTCGCACCGCCCTTGATCGTGCGCGTCTCCCCGCCCTTCACCGTCTCGGTCGCCCCGCCGGTCACCGTGCGCTCCTCGCCGCCGTCGATGGTCTCCACCGCGCCGCCCGTGATGTGCCGCTCCTCGCCCGACTCGTAGGTGGCCGACTCGTGCCCCTTGATCAGCGTGGTGCGCGTCTTCTCGGTCGTGTGCGTCTCGTCGCCCTCCACCTCCACATCGAGGTTGCGCTCGGCGTGCAGCAGGATCTGCTCGGCGCCCATCTTGTCCTCGAACACGAAGGCGTTCGCGTTCGCGGGCGACCCCCCCTTGCTCGAGCGCGTGACGATGCCGCTCTTGGTGGCCTCGCCCGGCAGCGCGAATGGCGGCATCTGGTCGGCGTTGTACACCCGCCCCACGATCACCGGCCGGTCCACCCGGCCACCGATGAAGTCCACCACCACCTCCTGCCCGATGCGCGGCGTGAACACCCCGCCGAAGCGCTCACCGGCCCAGATCTGCGACACCCGAACGAAGCGCGAGCTGTTCTCGTTGCGCTGGCCGTAGCGGTCCCAGTGGAACTGCACCTTCACGCGGCCGTACTGGTCGGTCCAGATCTCCTCGCCCTCGGGACCCACCACCGTCGCGGTCTGCGGCCCGCTGGTGCGCGGCACCGGCGTCTGCCGCGGTGCCCTGAACGCGAGCGAAGTAGGCTGCACCACGAAGTCGAAGTTGTATTCGCCCGGCGCGGCGCCCGTGGCATAGCCGCCTTCGCGCAGCGCGTACGACACGGCCACCGCCAGGTACTCCTGGTTGTCGTCCGACCTCGGCGAGTTGCGCATGGTGAACTTGTAGCCCGGCGCCATGCCGCGCACGGTCGCCTGGCCCGCGCTGCGCTGCGCGAGGGCCTGCGTCTCTTCGAGCCGAACACGCGCGTAGTGCTCGCCATCACCGGCAGCGGGATAGTCGCCCAGCCACTCGTGGATCTCGTAGTCGGCGTTGTCGTGCGGCCTGGGTTGGCTGCGCACGTTCATCAGGTCGCCCTTGGGCGTGGTGAAGTTGAAGTCGTCCACGGTGTAGCTGCCCGAGCGGATCTCTTCGCTGGGTTGCCACTCGCGGATGACTTCCATGTCCTCGGTGATCTCACGGTCGGCCGCGAAGTAGTCGATGGTGTCGTAGCCGGGCATCGCTTCGTGCGCACCGATGTCGTCGGCCAGCACCAGCGTGTGCTGGTCCTTCTCGTGCTTGAAGTAGTAGTAGATGCCTTCGAGTTCCATCAGCCGGCTCACGAAGGCGAAGTCGCTCTCGTTGTACTGCACGCAGTACTCCCACTGACGGTAGCTGCCGCTCAATTTCTTCTCGAACGCGAAGCCGTAGTCGCCGAACACCTCCTCCAGGATTTCCACCACGCTCTTGTTCTGGAAGATCTTGTTGTCGCTCGAGCGCGTGAGGTACCACAGCCACGGCCGCACGCTCGCCCGGTACACGGTGTGGCGCGAGGTGCCGCCTTCGCGCCCCACCATCGAGAAGCGAACGATCTGCCCGTTCAGAAAGCGCGGCTCGCCCGCCACTGCCGTCTGGATCTCCAGCGACAGCGGCTTGCCCAGCACCGACTTCAGATCCAGCGCAGCACTCGGGCTCAGCAACTCGACCTCGAACTCGAACAGCTGCGACAGGCCCTCGGTGCCCGCCATCGAGCGGAACAGCAGTTGGTCCTCACCCAGTGGGGTGCGCGCGCTTACGACTCTCGCCATGCAGTTTGTCTCCTGGTTGTTCGAATTGCCGAATCCGCGGTGCGCGTGATCGCTGCAAAGGCCTCTGGCAAGATCACTTTGCCTTCGCTGCCATCAGGCCTTGATGTATATCGTTGCAAGCGCCGCACGCAGCCCTTTCTTCTTGACCTCCGACCTGAAGTTCTGGAATTCGACGAACTCGAATTGCCGCCTGATCCTGTGCTCGATCGAATTCACCGTCGAAAGGTTGACGAAGATTCCGTTCAACGAAAAGAACGCCCCCGTCACCTGCATCTTGAGTCCATAGAAGTCGTAGGCTTCCCAACGGTGAACGAACTTCCCCCAAGCGGCCGAATAGTTCGTGTTGCGATGGTGGTCCTGCACCTGCGTGGTCGTCTCATGCTTCGGCGTGTTGTAGATGATCACATCCGCATCGAGCGTGTAGTCCTTGGTGTTGATCGTGTAGCTCGAACTGAGATTGACAATGGTGGGCGCATGGACGACCTTGGGTCCGGCGACCACCGTGAGATCGGGCCCGAGGACGAACTTGGCGTCGATGGCATTCACGATCTCGATGCGTCCGCCACCGGTGATGCGGATATCTGTCCCGCTCACGATGCGCACCACCGTGCCGTTGACAGTCAGCATCACGCATCCATTGACGGTCTCCTTGATTCCGTCGTTGACCAGCCGCGTCTCCCCGCCCGTGATCGTCTCGGTCGCACCGCCCTTGATCGTGCGCGTCTCCCCGCCCTTCACCGTCTCGGTCGCCCCGCCGGTCACCGTGCGCTCCTCGCCGCCGTCGATGGTCTCCACCGCGCCGCCCGTGATGTGCCGCTCCTCGCCCGACTCGTAGGTGGCCGACTCGTGCCCCTTGATCAGCGTGGTGCGCGTCTTCTCGGTCGTGTGCGTCTCGTCGCCCTCCACCTCCACATCGAGGTTGCGCTCGGCGTGCAGCAGGATCTGCTCGGCGCCCATCTTGTCCTCGAACACGAAGGCGTTCGCGTTCGCGGGCGACCCCCCCTTGCTCGAGCGCGTGACGATGCCGCTCTTGGTGGCCTCGCCCGGCAGCGCGAATGGCGGCATCTGGTCGGCGTTGTACACCCGCCCCACGATCACCGGCCGGTCCACCCGGCCACCGATGAAGTCCACCACCACCTCCTGCCCGATGCGCGGCGTGAACACCCCGCCGAAGCGCTCACCGGCCCAGATCTGCGACACCCGAACGAAGCGCGAGCTGTTCTCGTTGCGCTGGCCGTAGCGGTCCCAGTGGAACTGCACCTTCACGCGGCCGTACTGGTCGGTCCAGATCTCCTCGCCCTCGGGACCCACCACCGTCGCGGTCTGCGGCCCGCTGGTGCGCGGCACCGGCGTCTGCCGCGGTGCCCTGAACGCGAGCGAAGTAGGCTGCACCACGAAGTCGAAGTTGTATTCGCCCGGCGCGGCGCCCGTGGCATAGCCGCCTTCGCGCAGCGCGTACGACACGGCCACCGCCAGGTACTCCTGGTTGTCGTCCGACCTCGGCGAGTTGCGCATGGTGAACTTGTAGCCCGGCGCCATGCCGCGCACGGTCGCCTGGCCCGCGCTGCGCTGCGCGAGGGCCTGCGTCTCTTCGAGCCGAACACGCGCGTAGTGCTCGCCATCACCGGCAGCGGGATAGTCGCCCAGCCACTCGTGGATCTCGTAGTCGGCGTTGTCGTGCGGCCTGGGTTGGCTGCGCACGTTCATCAGGTCGCCCTTGGGCGTGGTGAAGTTGAAGTCGTCCACGGTGTAGCTGCCCGAGCGGATCTCTTCGCTGGGTTGCCACTCGCGGATGACTTCCATGTCCTCGGTGATCTCACGGTCGGCCGCGAAGTAGTCGATGGTGTCGTAGCCGGGCATCGCTTCGTGCGCACCGATGTCGTCGGCCAGCACCAGCGTGTGCTGGTCCTTCTCGTGCTTGAAGTAGTAGTAGATGCCTTCGAGTTCCATCAGCCGGCTCACGAAGGCGAAGTCGCTCTCGTTGTACTGCACGCAGTACTCCCACTGACGGTAGCTGCCGCTCAATTTCTTCTCGAACGCGAAGCCGTAGTCGCCGAACACCTCCTCCAGGATTTCCACCACGCTCTTGTTCTGGAAGATCTTGTTGTCGCTCGAGCGCGTGAGGTACCACAGCCACGGCCGCACGCTCGCCCGGTACACGGTGTGGCGCGAGGTGCCGCCTTCGCGCCCCACCATCGAGAAGCGAACGATCTGCCCGTTCAGAAAGCGCGGCTCGCCCGCCACTGCCGTCTGGATCTCCAGCGACAGCGGCTTGCCCAGCACCGACTTCAGATCCAGCGCAGCACTCGGGCTCAGCAGCTCGACCTCGAACTCGAACAGCTGCGACAGGCCCTCGGTGCCCGCCATCGAGCGGAACAGCAGTTGGTCCTCACCCAGTGGGGTGCGCGCGCTTACGACTCTCGCCATGCAGTTTGTCTCCTTGCATTCTTGTCTTCTTACGCTTCGGAAAATTCGTACTGGAAGTCGTCGCCCGCCGCGGACAGCCGCACGCCGGCGAGCTTGCGCGCGCTGACCGTGGCGCCGATGACTTCCTCGCTCAACCGCGGCAGGATGGTGTGCGTGAGGATCGCATCGATCATCCGTCCACCCGATTCGATGGCGGTGCACCGGCGCGCCACCAGTTCGACGGCGCTGTCGTCGTAGTCCAGCGCAATGCCATGGTTCGCATCGAGGCGGGTGGCAATGCGGTCGAGCTGGAGGCGAATGATGCGATGCAATGCATCGGCTTGCAACGGGTAATAAGGCACTACAACCAGCCGGCCCAGCAGCGCCGGCGCGAACACCTTGAGCAGCGGTTCGCGCAGCGCAGCCGCCAGCGGCTCGGGGTCGGGGCGCAGGGTCGGGTCTTCGCACAGCTGCATGACCAGGTCGGTGCCGACATTGGAGGTCATGATGATCACGGTGTTGCGGAAATCGATGTGGCGGCCCTCGCCGTCTTCCATCCAGCCCTTGTCGAACACCTGGAAGAAGATCTCGTGCACGTCGGGGTGGGCCTTCTCGATCTCGTCGAGCAGCACCACGCTGTAGGGCCGGCGGCGCACGGCCTCGGTCAGCACGCCGCCTTCGCCGTAGCCCACGTAGCCGGGCGGCGCGCCCTTGAGCGTGGAGACGGTGTGCGACTCCTGGAACTCGCTCATGTTGATGGTCACGAGGTTCTGCTCGCCGCCATACAAGGCCTCCGACAGCGCAAGCGCAGTTTCGGTCTTGCCCACGCCCGAGGGGCCGCAGAGCAGGAACACGCCCACCGGCTTGTTCGGGTTGTCGAGCCGCGCACGCGCGGTGCGGATGCGCCGCGAGATGGTCTCCAGCGCATCGGGCTGCGCGACCACGCGGGCCGAAAGTATTTCACCGAGGCGCAGCACCGATTGCGCGTCGTCGCGCACCATGCGGCCGATCGGAATGCCGGTCCAGTCGGCCACCACGGTGGCAATGGCCTGCGCGTCGACGGCGGCCAGGATCAGCGGCGATTCGCCCTGCAGCTGCACGAGCCTGTCCTGTGCCTGGTCGAGTTCGGCGCGGATCTCTTCGGGTGTTCTCCCGGGTTCGGGTGCAGCGGCCTCGGCGTCCAGCGGCGCGTCTTCATCCGCCGCGTCGCCCTGCTCTTGCGTTTCGGCCTGCACGGGCACCGCCGCCGGCGACAGCTGCTTGCGCAGCGCCACGATGCGTTCGACGAGCAGGCTTTCTTCCGCGCGCCGCTGCTCGAGCAGGTCGAGCTCGGCCTGCGCCGCAGCCACCTGGGCCGCGATGTCCTCCACGCGCCGGTGCTCGCCGACGCCGATCGCCGCTTCGCGCCCGGCAATGCCCGACTCGATGCCCAGCACCTCGATGCGGCGCTGCAGGTCTTCGATGGCCGCGGGCAGCGCATGCTGGCTCAGGGCCACGCGCGCGCAGGCCGTGTCGAGCAGGCTCACGGCCTTGTCGGGCAGTTGGCGCGCGGGAATGTAGCGGTGCGACAGGCTCACGGCCGCTTCGAGCGCGGCGTCGAGGATGAGCACGCCGTGGTGCTTCTCGAGCTCGGCCGAAATGCCGCGCAGCATGACCACGGCCTTGGACTCGGTGGGCTCGTGCACCTGGATGGTCTGGAAGCGCCGCGTGAGGGCCGGGTCCTTCTCGATGTACTTCTTGTACTCCGACCAGGTGGTGGCGCCGATGGTGCGCAGCCGCCCGCGCGCGAGCGCCGGCTTCAGCAGGTTGGCCGCATCGCCGGTGCCGGCCGTGCCGCCCGCGCCGACCAGCGTATGCACCTCGTCGACGAACAGCACGATGGGCTTGGGGCTCTTCTCGACCTCGTCGATCACCTGGCGCAGCCGCTGCTCGAACTCGCCCTTGACGCCCGCGCCGGCCTGCAGCAGCGTCGGGTCGAGCACCCAGAGCGACACGTCCTTGAGCGACGGCGGCACGTCGCCCGCCGCGAGCCGCGAGGCCAGCCCTTCGACCACGGCCGTCTTGCCCACGCCCGCTTCGCCGGTGAGCAGCGGATTGTTCTGCCGCCGGCGCATCAGGATGTCGATGATCTGGCGGATCTCGTCGTCGCGGCCGTAGACCGGATCGAGCTCGCCCGCGCGCGCCTTGGCCGTCAGGTCGCTCGCGTACTTGGCGAGCGCCGAGCCGCCCGCGGCGGCGCCGTCGCCCTGGTGGGATGCCGCTGCAGCGGCAGGCCCCGGCGCAGCCGCAGCGTCGAAGTCGTCCTCGGGCGAGCCTTCGGTCCACGCGGGAAGCTGGGCGATGAGCACGTCGGGCACGATCTTGTCGAACTCGCGCGAGATGCCCGAGAGCACCTGGCGCAGCCCCGGCGTCTTGACGATGCCCGCGAGCAGGTAGGCACCGCGGATCGATGTGGCCTCGAAGCGCAGGCTCGCATAGACCCAGGCGCGCTCGACGGCGTTGTCGACGTGCTCCGAAATGTCGCTGATCGAGGTGGCGCCGTGCGGCAGCCGGTCGAGCGCACGCACGAGGTCCTGCTCGACCGCATCGAGGTTGAGGCCCGCGCGCCTGACGATGCGCAGCAGGTCGCTGTCCTGCAGTTGCAGGATCTGGTGCAGCCAGTGCACCAGTTCCACATAGGCATTGCCGCGCAGCTTGGCAAAGGCGGTGGCAGTCTCCAATGCCTTGTAGAGCATCGGATTCAGCTTGGAGAAAAGGGAGACGCGGCGGATATCGGTCATAGGGCCATGGAAGAAGCCTCGGCCGCTGCGGAAGCAGCCGATGCGGAACGGGAATACAGGGCTTCGGGCTGGAACAGCATGTCGCCGGCATCGGTGGGCGAGAGGCGCGTGCCGAGCCAGCTGCCCCAGCCCAGCCGCTGGTCGCTGCCCAGCTGCATGCCGAGGGCCTCCTGCTTCTTGAGCACGAGGCGCAGCTCCCAGGCGAACTCGATGCCCACGTACTGGCGCACCCAGTCGACCACCTGCTGCAGGCGCCTGCTGCCCGGCAGGAAGTCGCGGAACTCGCTTTGCGAGAGCGGCCCGAGTTCGAGGCGGAACTTGCCCTGCGCATCGCGCACCGCCAGCCCGACAGTGGCGCCGGCGCCCAGTTTCTGGTTGCGGCCGGAAGTGCCGATGCGGCTGACCTCGCGCTCGTCGAGCATCACCCAGTCGCTCACGAACTCCTCGATGCGCACGGGCACGTCGAAGTACAGCCGCAGGATCTGGATCAGGCCCTCGGGGTTGCGCGTCTGGCGCACGAGGTGCCCGGCCATGAAGGTGCGCGCATGGTCAGCGATGCGGTCGCGCTCCTTGAGCCCCGGCTGCCCCATGTTCATGAGGCTCGCCACGTAGTCGACGAAGCGGTGGCCGTCGGGGCGGTCCAGGCTGTTGACCGACTGGGCATCGGCCCAGGCCCGGTAGAACAGCAGGATGAGCCGGTGGTGGAACAGGTCGGCGAAGGCGCTGAGCGTGTTGTCGCTGTGGTGGCGCTTGCGTTCGCGCGCGTACTCGGTCAGGTGCAGCGGCAGTGGCCCGTTCGGGCCGAACAAACCGAAGCCGTAGATCGAGATGCGCGGCGGACCGTCGCCGTCGACATCGACACCCGAGACGTTCGACGGCGCAAAGGCCATCGAAGGCTCCTGCCCCAGCCGCAACGGCTCGTCGAGCGGACGCGGCGCGCGGCCCAGCAAGGGATGGCCCCCGTGCGCATCGAGGCGGCGCAGCAGCATGAACAGGTCGTGCTCGAAAGGCTGGTCGACCAGGCCGGCCCACAGGACCGGGTCGGCCTCGGATGCGCCGCGGCGCGCGCGTGCCTCCGCATGCTCGGGCGCGATCGGCGGCGCCTGCTGCGAATCGTCGGCGAGGCCGGCTGTGCTGCTCATACTCATACGGCGGGACGGCGTCCGATGCGCGGCGTCCAGCGCGCGATCTCGCCGCGCTGCAGGCTGGAGAGCGCGAACTCGGTGAACGCGTTGAGCGACACGTGCCGGCTGAAGAACTGCTCCAGCACGGCACCGAAAAGATAGGGACTCGCGCCCGAGAAGGCCACTTCGTCGATCTTCAGCGCGATTTCCACGCCGCGCCCGAAGACGATCGGTCCCGGCTCGGGCAGGCGGCGGAACACCGGCGCCAGCGCCATCGAGCGCACGCCCTGGATCTGGCGGCGCACCGCCGGGTCGGCCAGGTTGCCGTAGAGGTCGAGCATCTCGCGCAATGCGGCTGCGCCCTGCGTGGCGTCGATGTCGGTCAGGCTCAGGTAGTTGAGGCCCAGGTGGCTGATCAGGCGCCAGGTCAGCGCACCCTCCGCCAGCGCCGGATAGGGCCGCGACGGCCCGCGCAGGATGCGGATGCCGCGCACCGGCGCCGACACGCGCAGCGAGAAGTCCGACTCCAGCCCCGTCGGCAGCAGCAGCGGCAGGTCGCGGTTGGTGCACAGCGCATCGATCGTGATGTGCCGCAGGCTGTGCGGAAAGGGCGCGTCGTGCTGGTCGACGAGCGACACGTACACCTCGCTGCCGGTGTAGCTGGTGCGCGTGCCTTGCGCGCGTGCGCGGTCGGACACCAGGCGCGGCTCGCGGCGCAGCGAGAAGTACGCGCCGAAGTCGCCGTCGTCGGCCGCGAACGAGCCCAGGAAGGGCCTGAACTCGCGCTCTTCCGAGCCGCTCGCCATGTGGCCCGTGACGCGCTCGACGGTGAAGATCTCGAAGTCGCGCGGACGCGTGCGGTCGATCACCGCATGGTGCTCGTGCTGCCCGGGCCCCACCGGAATGCGGTCGCTGCGGCGCGGCACCAGGTTGATGATGGGCGTGCAGAACAGCGAGAAGTGCTTGGCGTCGACCAGCCGCTCCAGGTCGGCGTCGGCGCGGTCGAGCAGGATCACGATTTCCATCGTGGTGCCGCCCATGGCCGAGGCCGCCGCGCGCAGGTTCTTCACGCTGAAGAACAGGTAGCGGTCGGGGAACGCGAAGTACTCGTGCAGCAGCCGGTAGCCCTGGAACGAGCGCGCGTCATAAGGCAGCAGCGCCTGCTCGGGATCGAAGCCCTCGTGGCGAATGGCTTCGTCGCCGAGCGGAACGATCCGCGCCTTGCTGCCCGGCCCGCTGCGGCAGACGGTGCCGATGCTGTGGTGCACCGCGAGTTCGAGCACGCGCAGCGCGTGCAGCTCCGCGCCCGAAAGAAAGAACTCGAGCCGGTCGATCGGCAGCTCGGCGAACGTGGTGCCGCCCACCGCTTCGAGCTTGATGGTGATGGCGCTCTTGGCGCGCTGGGCGACCGCGGGCATCGCATGCGCGATTTCCGCCGGCACGGGGCCGATGCTCGCATCCGCGATCCTGATGGGCCACAGCGTGACCTCATGGCCGGTTCGGAATTCGCAGGCCGTCTGCTCGCCCTTGATCATGCGCCCGCGCATGATCGTGTGGCGCGGCAGCTCGTAGCCGGCCTTCAGCGAGCCTTCATTGAGGTTGCCGTCGATCTGCACCACGGCCATGGCCGGCAGCGGTGCGAGGAAGTTGGGATACACCACCTCGAGCAGCCGCTGCGAGAAGCGCGGAAACTCCGCATCCATCTTGAGCTGGATGCGCGCCGTGAGAAAGCTGAAGCCCTCGAGCAGGCGCTCCACGTAGGGGTCGCTGACCTCGATGCCGCGCATGCCCAGCCGCCCGGCGATCTTCGGGTAGCGCTGCGCGAACTCGGCACCGAGCTCGTGCATGTAGGTGAGCTCACGGTTGTAGTAATCCAGCAGCCTCGCGTCCATTCAGAGGCCCCCGGTCGGACGCAGGATCATGTGGCCGCTCTCGAGGTCGAGCTCGGAGCGCAGGATGAATTCGATCGGATAGGGCACCGACCACAAGGTGCCGCGGATCTCGAGCGCGAGCAGGTTGTGGTGCTCGAGGTCGGTGGCGTCGGTGACGCAGCGCACGTCGATGCTGTCCTTCATGATGCGCGGCTCGAAGTCGATGATCGCGGCGCGGATGGCCGCCTCGACGTCCGCGAAGTTGACCTCCGACATGCGTCCGCCGGCCCAGCCGCGCACGCCGTAGTTGACCACCGAGCGCCGCGCGCGCGGCATGGCGTTGATGGTGTGGTCCGCACCGAAATTGGTGGTGTTGAGCAGCCACTGCAGGTCGCGCAGCACCGAGTCGCGCAGCAGCTTGCCGCTCATGAGGAATGCACCCGCGCGCTCCTGGCGGCTTTGCGGCTGCTTGTCGGTCAGGCGGTCGAGCAGCACCGGCTGCAGGCGGTCGCGCGCAACGCTTTCTTGCTGGTCGCCATCGGCCTCCATGGCCTGGCGGCTGGCTGGCAGGACTGAACTCACTGCGCAGCACTCTCGGCAGGCGCGAACTCGACGAGGCGGATATCGAGCAGCGAATGGTCGCCGGCTTCGCTGATCAGCGTGCGCTGGCCCACGCCGGCGTATTGGTCTTCACCGGCCAGCGGCAGCCAGTCGGTGCGGCGGCCCAGGGTCGTTTCGTCGTCCAGCGCATCGAGCGCGCCGGGATAGCGCACCGGCACCAGGCCGTTGAGCCCGCGGCCGTCATGCAGCACGATCTCGGCCGGCGCCCAGAGCAGGTCGACCAGATGCTGCGGACGGGAGAACTTGAGGCGCCGCACCGCCGGCAGCGGCAGCCACGCATAGCCCGAAGGCGTGAGGAGTTCAAGCGCGGCGCCCATGCGCACGTCGCCGTCGCAGAGCCAGGCGAACTCGCTGCTTTGCACCGGCTCGCCGTCGATGGCCTGCACGGCGCGCGCGTCCGACCGGTCGACGCAGTTCAGCGTGCCCTGCAATGCGGGCGCATCCTGCCGCGCGGCCTCGCGCAGGTCGGCCGCTTCGGCGGCGCGTTCGGCCGGCAGCGCGGCGGCAGCGATCAGCGCCGCGACCCAGCCGGCCTCGCCGGCCACGACGGCCGGCGCCCGGCCGCCATTCCAGAATTCGGTTCGATGCCGCTCGGCCGCCAGCGCCATTGCGCAGGTGGCACTGGCGGGAGCAAAGGAGGGATCGATCTTCGCGGCCAGCTTGAGCTGGTCTTCAGCCCGCTGCCAGTCGCCCCGCAGCGCAAGAAAGTGGCACAGGGCAAGCCGCAGGCTGGCATTCTGTGGACTCGCGCGAATCTGCCGCTGTACCCATTCGGTGTGTTCGGCCACGGAGCGCTCGCCCAGCACTGCAAACCCATCGCCCATGAAACTTCCTCTTTGACTCGCGCACGGCCGCGGGGCCGTCGACAACTATCTGCAGGCGACCGGCCCGCGGCATGCGCGGACCGGTCGGGAACAAGCAAGAAGGGGAATCAGGCTTCCCGGTTTTCCTTGATGTTCCAGGCCAGCACGGTTTCGGCGCCCTTGCCGCCCTTGTCGGTCTGCTCCCAGTACTGCTGCTTCACCTTGGCCGCCTGGAACGCGAACTGCACCAGCACCGCATCCCCGCCCTGCTCGGCCGAG
>Ga0209051_1000740_pt1 | contig 35260 bp, 30 predicted proteins | sample AraplaCvi_mMS_r2_2_FD_184286 | JGI IMG/M metagenome (GOLD analysis project Ga0209051, IMG submission 184286) | Arabidopsis root microbial communities from North Carolina, USA - plate scrape MF_Cvi_mMS_r2 (SPAdes) (version 2) | ecosystem: Host-associated > Plants > Roots > Endosphere | place...
CTGTCATCACCGGTGTAGCCCTTCATCGTGTCGGCACCCGCGCCGCCATCCAGCCGGTTCGCGCCGGCATTGCCTTCGAGCGTGTTGTTCAGCGCATTGCCGGTCGCCGAAATGGACGCGGTGCCGGTCAACACGATGTTCTCGACCTTGTCCGGCAGCGTGTACGAGACCGAAGCCCTCACCAGGTCGACGTCCCACTCGTCGTCCTCGATCAGGGTGTCGGCGCCGTTGTCGACGATGTAGATGTCGTCGTCGATGCCTCCCACCATCGTATCGACGCCCGCGCCACCATCGAGCACATCGATGCCCCATCCGCCGCTCAGCCAGTCGTTGCCGCCCAGGCCCGAGAGGGTGTCGTCGCCGTAGTAGCCGTCGAGGCGGTCGTTCCCTTCAGTGCCGGTCATCGACTCGCTGGCCGAGGTGCCGCGGATGGCGGCGATCGACAGCAGGTAGGCCAGGTCGCGCTGCGTCCCGTTGGCGAAGCGCACAGATTCGATGGCCGAGGCGCCGGCCGGCGAAGCGCCACCGGCGATCGTCAACTGGTCGTTGCCAAACGTCAGGATCAGATCGCTGCCCGCGAGGACGACCGTCATCGCGCTTTCGGAGATCCCGGCGCCGAACACGACGGTGTCGACACCGCCTGCGTCCGTGATGATGTCCCGGCCGTCGCCGCGATCGAAGCGGTAGATATCGTTGCCGAGACCGCCGGCGAGCCGGTCACCGCCGGTGCCGCCCGACAGGTCGTCGTCGCCCGCGCCGGCCGCGATCTGATCATCACCGCCCGCGCCAGCGAGGGTGTCCGCCCCCGCGCCGCCGATCAGCAGATCCGAATCCTCTGTCGCCACGTTGGTGCTGGCGCCGGTGAAGCGCGCCTGCATCTGCTGGCGGGTGATCTCGATGCCGTCGGCGAACTTCAGCAGGCTGAAGCCCATTCCGAACACGTTCGAGTCCTCGCTGGAGAAGGTATTGTGGAAGGTCAGCGCGTCACCCGGATTGGCGAGCTGCAGGCGCAGGTCGTTGCCCTGGCGCAGGAGCGTGATCTCGGAGGCCTCGATGCCGGCGCCGAACAGCACCTTGACGTCGCTGGACTCGCCCTCGACGTTGATCTGATCCGAGCCGTCGCCGCGCTGGAAGGACATGCGCGCGCTCATGAACTGGCTTCTCGAGAAGAAGAAGTTGATCTGATCGTCGCCGGTGCCGCCAATGATCAGGTCGTCTCCTCCGATGGAGTTGAGTGTGTCGTTCCCGGCGCCACCGTCCATCGTGTCGGTCCCGGAGATCGAGATGCGGCTCCACATCGACTCCAGGACGGAGCCGTCCTCGAAGACGTCATTGCCGCCCGCGCCAATCATGAGGTTGTTGGCCGAGTTGCCTCGGAAGATGTCCACGCGATCGGAGCCCTGCATGGTGAGCGCGCCGGCTGCTTCGTCCAGCTCGAGGCGTTCGACGCCCTGATACGCGTCGAGCGAGACGGAGGTCCGCCCGCCCGCCGAGACGATGACCACTCTGTCGGTTCCCTCACCGTCATGCTCGACCACCACGTCGGCCGCGTCGACGCGATAGATGTCATCTCCCAGTCCACCGGTCAGGGTGTTGGCGGCAGCATTGCCGCTGCCGTCCAGGACGTTGCCCTGGGCGTTGCCCGTTCCGGCTGTCGCTGCGGTCCCGGTCAGGACCAGGTTCTCCATCTTGTCGCCCAGCGTGTAGGAGATCGAGGCCTGGACGGTGTCCGAAGACAGACTGCTGTCGAGTCCCGCTTCGACGATCACGTCACCCAGGTTGTCCACCACATACGTGTTGCTCGCATCGCCATTGCCGATCATGGTGTCGGCGCCTTGGCCGCCGTCGATGCGCACCGCCTTCAGGACCCGGCTGGCGTCGATGACGTTGTTCAGCGAATTGCCGGTGTAGTTGTGCTGCAGGCTCTGGTAATAGGGGGTGATGGTGTAGTTCTGCGCGCTGAAGGAGACGAGGTCCTCGACGTTGTCGGCCAGCGTGGCGTGATAGGCCGTGGTCACGACGGTGTCGTGGCCTTCGTCCGGCTTCTCGATGACGACGTCATCAGCCGCGGCGAGATCCGACTCGTAGTTGATGTAGGGCGTACCTTCCCCGTTCACCGAAGTCGTGTAGTAGATGTCGTCCCCGGCGCCACCGATCATGGTGTCCACACCGCCGCGGATGCCGTCAGCCAGGCCGTAGATCGACGTCGGGTTGAAGATCCTCGACCAGGTGCCGGCGCTGAGGAACACCGGCGCGTTGAACTGGTCGTCGCCGGCCGTGCCCGTCAGGGTGTTGTTCCCCGCGTCGCCCATGTGGCTGAGGTCGTAGTTCCTCATCAGCTGATCGGCGGACACGGTGCTGCCGTCGGCGAACTTGAACTGCTCGACGCGCTGATCGGCGCTGAGGCCCCAGCCGACGAAACGCAGCGACTCGCTGCTTCCGCGGATCGTCATCAGCAGGTCGTCGCCGGCCCGCGCCAGTTGCAGATCGGAGGCGGTGATGCCTGGACCGAACTCGATGCTGTCGTTGGTGCCGGAGGTCTCGGCGATCACGTCCTGGCCGCTGCCCTTGCCGAAGCGGTAGGTGTCGTTGCCGCGGCCGCCGGACAGCGTGTCGTTGCCTGCGCCACCATCGAGCGTGTCGTCGCCACCGAAGCCGATGATCGAGTCGTCGCCGGAGGTCGACCGGAGCGACGCCGCCATCAGATCGCTCAGCCCGTACACGGTGCCGTCGCCGAGCGTGATCTTCTCGATCGCGCCGGCACCGGCCGTGCCGGTCGCGGTGAGCGCGTTCTCGATCACGACCTTCAGGTTGGCGCTGGTGATGCTGAATCCGTTGCCGGTGGAGCGGATCACCGTCGAGGCGGCCGTGACGGCCGCCCCGGTGAAGCGGAGTTCGTCGCTCGCGCCGCCGCCGTCCGTGATGGTCCAGGTCTGGCTCACGTCGCTGCTGGTGTTGCCGTCGAGCGGCACCGCCGTGTAGACATCGTTCGACGCCGCTGAGGCGTCGATCGCGGAGGCGATGATGTCCGCGTTCGTGCCATAGGCCATCGTGTAACTGTCGTCGCCGTCGCCGCCCAGCATCGTGTCGCGCGCTCCGCGCGTGACGCTGCTCAGCCGGTCGCTGCCGGCGCCGCCGTCGAGGAGGTTGGCGCCCTGGCCGCCGTCGAGCAGATCGTCGCCCGCATCGCCGGCCAGTTGGTCGTCGCCCAGTCCGCCTTCCAGCGTGTCGCCGCCTGTGCCGCCGCGGATCGTGTCGTTGCCGGCATCGCTGAGGATGCGGTCATTGCCGTCCTTGCAGTCGATGCGATCGTCGCCGGCTCCGGCGTTGAACGTGTCGTCGAAAGGCGTGAGGGTTTGTGCGTCATTGCCGGCCGTCCCTTGCGTGAGCTGGCCCGGATTCGCCACGATGGCCGCAGCGATCGCGGCGTTGTCCCACACGGTGCCGTCCTCGAAGACGAAGCGCTCGATGACGCCGCCGTCGAAGAAGCCGCCGATGGTCAGTCCGGCATCTCCGTCCCGCCGCCAGACGCGAAGGTCGCTGCCAGCGCGGGAGAGGCGAAGGTCGGCTGGCAGCACGCCCGCACGAAGGCGCAGCGTGTCGACATCGCCCGCATCACGGGTCGCGTCGGTGATCACGGCCAGGCCGGTGCCAGCGCCCCACCGGTAGGTGTCGGAGCCGGTGCCGCCGTCCATGGACTCGCCGTCGTCGAGCACGTCGTCGCCGGCGCCGCCCAGCAGTGAGTCGTTGCCATCGCCGCCGACGAGCGAGTCGTTGCCGGCATCGCCAATGAGCGTATCGTCGCCAGCGCTGCCCAGGAGCGTGTCGTCGCCCTCGCCGCCTTCCAGGCGGTCATTGCCGGCATAGCCGTCGACGCGGTCGTTCTCGCTGGAGCCGATGAAGACGTCGGCGTACTCGGTCATGCCGGTCGTGACGTTGGCGCGGATCGCGGCCAGGTCCCAGCGCGTGCCATCGTCGAAGACGAGGGCTTCGACCGAGCTGCCCGAGAAATGGTCGCGCACGACCATCCGGTCATTGCCATGACGCAGGACGAGGTCGTTGGCCAGGCGCGTGAGCTGCACGTCGGCCGGCTTGAGTCCGCCGAGGATGCGCACGATGTCGACGTCGCCATCACCGCTGCCGGTCTCGAAGACGGTCTCGCCCTCGCTGCCGGGCGCCCAGAGGTAGGTGTCCGAGCCGTCGCCGCCGATCAACTGGTCCTCGCCGGCACCGCCGCGCAGCACGTCGTTGCCGGCTCCGCCACGCAGGATGTTGTGGTCGGCGCTGCCGATCAGCGTGTCGTTGCCCGAGCCCCCGGTCGCGTCCTCGATCTGCGTGCCGAAGCCGATGAAGGCCTGGTTGTCCGCGAGGATGCTGGACGCCTTGGCGCCGCGCCAGATCCAGGATCCGGGCGTGAGGTCGATGTAGACGTCCTGCGTCTCGGCGCTCGCGTTCAGCCAGTCGGTGCCACCGCTGTCCTGGATCCAGCGCTGCTGGCCGAAGACGATCTCGTCATGGCCCGCATTGATGGACTTGGAGACGCCGAAGAGCAGCTGCAACGCGGCGACGTCGAACGCCGCGAGCTGCGTGGCCGGCTCGCCGGAGCGGGTGTAGGACATCACCGTGTTGGCGGTGTTGTTCTCGGCGTTGGGAAGCACCGGCGGCTCGAACGGGTGCTTCAGACCGAGGGCGTGGCCGATCTCGTGGAGCAGCACTTCGAAGCCCGGGGTGCCGACGTTCAGCGAGCGCTGCGGCGCGCTGTTGCCGAACTCGTCCTTGCGCGGCAAGGAGAAGAAGGTGCTGTTGAGGTGGATCTCGCCGGTCGCGGGGGTCGCATAGCCGGCGAAGCCACCCATGCCGGCAGAGGTCAGGTCGTCCAGACGGAAACTGAGATCCGCAGCTTGATAGCCCACCACCTCGGTGAAGCGCAGGTCCAGCACCTGGCTGAAGCGGGCCAAGGCTTCGCGCACCGCCTGCTTTTGCTCGTTGGTGAAGTCGACGGCACCCGTGGCGCCCGGAGAGGGCGAGGCCGAGAAGGTGAAGGTCAACGCGTGCTTGCCGGCGGCCTGGACAGCCTCGCGGGACAACAGGGCGTTGACAAAGTACTGCGGCGAAAGCGCGGCAAACGGGTCCGGCTGCACCTCGCTGGGAGGGGGCGGTGGCGCCATGGCCAGGATGTCGTCGCGGTCCCACGTCGTGCCGTCCTCGAAGGCGATCTCAGCGATCGATCCTGCCGGGCCGCCGTCCATCGCGGCGTCGACAGTCCCTCCGGAGCCAAGACTGAAGGCCTGTTCGGCGTAGAAGTTGGCGACGCGGACCTGGTCGCTGATGCCGTACTGGATGAGCAGATCCAGACCGTCGCGCTTGAGCGCGCGAATCTCCTTGCTGTCGAACTTGAAGGTCAGCAGGTTGCGCGAACCGTTGTTGCCGTCATCGCGCACGGTGTCCTGCCCATCACCTTTGGAGAACACGTAGATGTCGCTGCCACCGCCGCCATAGAGCTGGTCGTTGCCTGCGCCGCCTTCGAGGATGTCGTCACCGTCGGCAGACTCCCCGCCGTCTCCATAGAGGTGGTCGTCGCCCGCGCCGCCACGAAGGATGTCGGAGCCGCCTTCGCCGTACAGCTGGTCTGTGCCGGCTCCGCCATCGAGGATGTCGTGCCCTTCTCCGCCCTGAAGGTTGTCGTCACCGCCGCCGCCGAGGAGCATGTCGTCGCCCTCATCTCCGGAGAGCATGTCGTCTTCCGAGCCTCCATCCAGGAAGTCGTCGCCCTTGCCGCCCCAGAGGCTGTCCTGGCCGGCGTCTCCGAACGCGTGGTCATTGCCGTCTTCGCCGGCGATCCCGTCGTTATCGGCGCCGCCGAACAGGTAGTCGTCGCCATGATTGCCCCACAGGGAGTCGTTGCCGGCGCCGCCCATCAGGTAATCGCCGCCCATGCGGGACGTATCCAGGCCGGTCGGGTACGTGTTGGTCGGATAGAGGTTGGTGGCATCGCCCAGCAGGGTGTCATTACCCTCGCCGCCGGACAGCACGTCCGCACCGTAGCCGCCGACCAGGTAGTCGTTGCCGGCGCCACCCTTCAGGTCGTCGCGGCCGTCGCCGCCCGACAACTCGTCATTGCCGTCTCCGCCGTCCAGTTCGTCGTTGCCGTCGTAGCCGATCAGCCGGTCGTCGTCGGCGTCGCCGAAAAGCTTGTCGTTGTTGTTGGCGCCATAGACCACGTCGTTGCCGGCGCCGCCGTGCAAGGTCACCCCTTCGCTGTTGGTTCCCGGGCGGAGCATCTTGCCGCCGGGCTTCAACATGGCCTGAAGCGCAATCGGCTGGCCGAGGTTCGCAGGCGTCTCGGCGATGCTCTTCCCGGGTTGGAGGTACTCGCCGCCACCGAGCGACACGTCGCCAATCTGGACCGTCAACTTGAGGATGGGCTCCAGGCTGGCTTCGGAGGACTCGAAGTTCTGCCAGAACAGGTAGCCGTCGTAGCCCGGGAGGTCAGCACGCTTCGTTTCGAACTTGACGTCGAAGACGGACAGCTCCGGATGCGCGATGGAGAACGACTGTCCATTGGCCGAATAGGTGAACGGCCCGCCCGTGTAGATCGAGTTGGAGTAGAGCCACCCGCGCTCGACGGGGTCGTCGTGAGCGGGGAAGAAGAGCTTGTCGTCGTTGCGGAGTACCCAGAAGTCCACGTCCGCCATCAGCAGGTCATCGCCTGCCCCGCCGTCGGCGTAGTCCTTGCCTTCACCGGTGAAGATGACGTCTTGGTCGTCCCCGCCTTCCAGCCAGTCGTCGCCATCGAAGCCGCTGAGCAGATCGTTGCCGGTGCCGCCGACCAGGACACTCTTGTCATCGGTGCCGAACAGAACGTCATTGCCGGAGCCGCCATCGAGCGCATCGTCGGACAGGTCGTCGGTGCGGAAGTCGACGAAGTTGTTCAGCGCGCTGGCATAGGGACCGAACAAGGCCACCTGCGGGCGTTCGGGATTCTTGGGCTCTCCAGCCAGCGAGATGCCGAACTGACCAGGGCTCCAGTTGCGCAGATAGATCGTGTTGAGCTGATCTCCGGAGTAGTTCAGCGCGAGCGTCGTCGCCCCGTCGCCGATGTGCTTGCGGACCTCCATGCCATTGCCCAGCACCCAGGCACGCTTGGCATCGTCATAGGTCGCGGTCCCCAGCTGGGCGCCATCGACGAGGATCTTGTCGCCGCCTTGGCCGTCCTCGAGGACATCGACGCCGAAGTCACGTCCCGTGTACCTGTAGGTGTCGCCGCCAGCGCCGCCTTTCAGGTAGTCGGCGCCCTTCCCTCCGGTGATGTCGTCATCGCCGGCGCCTGCCTCCACGAAGTCCGCGTCCTCGCCAGCGGTGATCGTGTCGACGCCATCGCCACCGCGGATGCTGTCGTTGCCCTTGCCGCCGTCGAGCGTGTTCTTGCCCTGGCCGCCGATCAGGACGTCGTTGCCGGTGCCGCCGTCGAGCGTGACCTCGCCGCTGCCGCCCTTGACCTCGAGAACGTCGTTGCCATCGTCGCCCCACAGCTTGGTGGTGTCGGCTCCTCCCTGGTCGAACAGGTAGTCCACGCCGTCACCGCCACGCAGCTCGTCGCTGCCCGCACCGCCGTTCAGGAAGTCGGTGCCGCTGCCGCCATCGAGCTTGTCATCGCCGTCGCCGCCGAACAGAGCGTCGCTGCCGTCGCCGCCGGCGAGTTCATCGTTGCCCGCTCCGCCGATCAGCACGTCCACATCGTCGCCGCCAAGGAGGGTGTCGTTGCCGCTCCCGCCGTCGAGACGATCGTTGGACGCGCCGCCGGACAGGACGTCATTACCCTGGCCGCCGAAATAGATGTCGCTTCCTTCCGTGCCGGCGATCTCTTCGCTCGTGGTCCGGTTCTTGTCGGACCCGAACACGATGTGGCGCGTCCTCGCGGTGATCGCGCCGTCCTTACGGTCGGCGGACCGCCAGATCTTGATCTCCCGGTCGCGGTCTTCCCAGATGACGTCGTCGGCGTCATACAGCCCCTTCAAGGAGCTGTCCTCCGCCCCGCCGTTGCCATCGGCCTTGCCCTTCACATAGTCGAGGTTCTTGGCGTTCAGGTCGTTGAACGTGCGCAGGTACTCCGCCCGCTCCGAGAGCCACTTGTCGCTCACATACCGTGGCGACGTATCAGACGGATCGAGTTCCCCTGCCACCCGCTTGCGGTCTTCGTTCCATTCCTGATAGACCCAGCCCCAGGCTGCGGTCATCGCGGCGTCCTTGAGTTCGCCCGTCCCGAGTTGAATCGCGAACGGACTGCCCGAATAAAGCGCGGCATAGACGCCGAAGTCGTTGCGCGCCAACTCGTTCAAGTTGAGCGCATCGGTGGGGATCAACGTCAGCTTCGCGCGGCCGGCTGCGGCCTCCTTGTAGAGCGTCGAGTCCTGGATCTGCTTCAGCAGGTTGTGCAAGGCTTGCCGGCCAATGGTCAGCTCATCGCCCATGTCGGCCCACGTGCCACCCACGTTGGAAGCCTTCAGCCGGCCCTTACCGTCGGCGGTCGCGCCCAGGAACAAGTCGGCCAAGGCATTGACGGCGCGCTCAAGCGCGTCGCCTTCCGCCTTCCCTTGCTCGCCCGCTTTGGTTTCCTTGCGCCGATTTGATGCGTCGCGCAAAGCGCGATCGATCAATTTGGAAGTGCTTGAAAGCTGCTCGCTTGACAGAGGCCCTGCGAGATTGAGCAGCGTGTTCTGCACGCTCAACGAATCGACGAGAAGCACGAGGCTGTGCGTATCCCCAAAATCGTTTTTGTCGTAGCCGTCGACAAGGAGCTTGATCGCATTCCACTTCCACGACTGGTCCAGCACTTTCTCGATAACCTCGCCCCGCAATAGTGGCTGGTCCTCGATGAATACCCGCACCTCCTCACCCACATGCAGTTGCGAATTGGCGACCGCAGACGGTGAAGTATCACCCTGAACATCAAACTGATTTTTCAGAGACTGATGAACCACGCGGCCATTGAAAGTCTGGATGAGGTTCTTGACAAGTCCGGTTGCATCAGAGCTTTTCCGGACTTCCAGAAGCGCAAGCTGATAATCCAGGCCGTATTGCGCGATGGAGGTCAGCTCGACAGCAACCGGGGTAGTCGGACTCTTGATGTCGGTCTTCAGCCGTTTGACTTCCTCCGCGATCAGGCTGGCAGTTTTAACGGCGCGTTGCAGACGTTCGGCATCGAGAACGGCCTGAGAATCCCCCTGTTGGTTGTTATGTCCATTTTGGGCTATGAAGGCCAAGGCCCCCTTATCGGCTTCGGAAATCTCCAGTCCCTGCGCCATGGCGTCACGAGTTCGCCGGTAAATCGCATCCAGGGTCGGATCGTCAAACTTAAAACCGTCCGCCCGCATCTTTGCGAAGCTTTTGACCAAGGAAGACAGCGTTTTGTCCGGGTCGTAGCCGCCGATGCCAGCGCCATTGAAGGTGACGACCTGAGATACCTCGCTGTTGTGCATCACATTGAAGGCAGTGGCCAGATGACCGCCAAGGCTGTAGCCAGTCACGGAGAACTGGCCAGGTTTCAGCACATCGTCTTTGACCAGCTTCGCGTACCACTCCTCCATGTCCTGAAGCTGACCCCAGGCGAACCCAGTTTCCTTGATCTCCAGGGTGTTGGTTGCCACGTTGTCGCGAGCGGCGTCATCTACAAATTCGGTACTGCGGAAGCAAAGAACTCGCTCGCCCTTCTTCGCGCCAGTGGCAGGGTCATCGTTGACGCATTCAAACACGGTACCGCTGAACCCGGAACCGGTGTTTGGCTGCTGGGCAACCACGCTCCAGTGCTTCACGAAATTCTCGGCTCCGACCGCCGTGAATCGGCTCGCATGCTCATTGCCGGTAAGCAGAGCGTCCTTAAGGGCCGCACCCACCAGCACTTGGTTGGACGGATCCCCTTTCTCTGTAAGGAATGCCTCCGCCGCCATCTGCAGATTGGCATATTTCAGAAGATTCGGAATACTTAATTTATCGCCGTCATTTTGCATAATTACCCCCCACTTTAGGGCTGCGCCCGCAACACCTTCTCCACAAATCGCTGCGTTTGGCGTGGCTGATTTCTATTTTTGTGAGTCAGCGTCCAAGTTGATTTCGGAAAATCACGATCAAAGTCAGGGCAAGCGTTGTCCGCTGCGAAAAGCCAAGGGGATCGCCCACCGGCTTTGCTTCCCTGCGCCCAATCGACCATATATCCGACTCGTTCCGCAATCACCGAACCATCCTTCAGGTCAACAACCTTCAGAGAACTGCCGGCGATCCAATTATCACGCTCTTGCTGCGTCGATATGTCATCAAACCGAATCCCATATCGGGCGGTACGACTAGCAATCGGGGCCTTGTCAACTACAAATCTTAAGTATCCCTTCAGATAGCTCTTGTCATTCTGCCAAGGCTCCTCAACCCGACCGGTATAGCGATAGAGCCGACCGTCTTTTGCATCAACCGCCTCGACGAATGAATACCCCTTGTAATCTGGCCACCCCTCTGGAGGCGGGACCTTTCTCTCATAACCATAGCTGCCCCTCAGGAACGTCTGAATATACCCTTCATCGGTCAAATCGCGCCCATATGGATCATTCAATTCATATTGATCCGCAAGATTCAATGCCGTTCGCACATTAACAAGGAATACGCCGTCGACACCATCAACCACCCTATGAATGAACTCGCCAGATTGCTGACAACGCGCTCTCCACATTTCTAAAGCGCGCTCCTGCCGGGGGCCTTGGTAATCGGTAGATTCCGATTTAACAGGGTGCGCACCACAGGCGGCGAGCAAGCAGAAAATAGAAGCGGCTGCAATAGAACGCCGCCAGCGGAGAAAGCCATTCCTCATGAACGAATTGTCAATATTCATCACAGCACCCATCTTCTAGAAAAAATCATCACAATTCAGAACTCCAGTTAGAGCCGTGGAAATTGGCAGATCACTATGGAAGAGGTTTCAAGACCTTCTCAACGAAGCGCAGCGTCTGATATGCCTGTCGCCTCGACTTATACGGCGGATTACTTAACGGCTCCGGAAAATCGCGCTCAAAATCCGGGCATGCGTTATCCGCCGCAAACAGCCAAGAGGTCCGCCCGCCGACATTGCTTCCCTGCGCCGAGTCAATCATGTACCCGATGCGTTCCGCAATAACTTTCCCCGAGCGGAGGTTTATCACCTTCAACGAACTGCCTGCAATCCAATTATCCCTATCCTCCCTCGTCGACATATCATCAAAGCGAACGCCGTATTGCGCGGAAGGCGACGCGATTGGAACGCGCTTTAACTCAAATTTAAGATCACCTTTGAGAAACCGCTTGTCGCGTTGCCAAGGCTCCACAATCTCTCCGGTATAGCGATAGAGAATTCCATCCTTTGGGTCTTTTGCCTCTACAAATCGGAAGCCAAGATGCGGGGGCCATCCTGGGGTTGTTCGAGGCGTCTTTCTCGCATAGTCGTAACTTCCACGCAGAAAGGAAATCAGATATCCATTGTTGGTCAGATCGCTGCCATAGGGATCATCCAAGACATACTGATCTCCGACATTGAGCTGGGTGCGTATATTAATCAGAAATATTCCATCCACTCCGTCCACTACTTCGCGAATGAACTCCCCGGAATTTTCACAATGTGCCTTCCAACGCGCCATTGCCCCCTGCTTCACATTCGGAGGCGGGACATCGGACCTGACGGGCGTCTGTCCGCAAGCAGCCAATAAGAGCAACCCAAGGACCGAAACGGCAACCGACCTTTTCCCAAGAACATATCCAATCAGGACGTCTCTCAGTTTCTTATCTCCCAGTTTTTCCATACACATATTCATCGTCGACTTGAACACTTACATCAAGCGTCGACCAAATAAAGCTGTCAACGCGTCATTCGCACCGGCTATTCCCGCGCAATTTTCAATACTACCGACAGGCTTGAGCACCTTCTCAACAAAATCCAATGACTGACCGTCCTGCGAAACGGATCCACTTGTCAACGTATCCTTTGGATTGATTCGAAAATCTGGACACGCGTGATCGGCAGCAAACAACCAAGGTGAACGGTATCCTCCTCGATCCCCTTGCGCCAAATCAATCATGTAGCCGATACGCTCGCCAACCACCTCTCCATGATCGAGGTCAATAACTTTGAGCGAGCTTGCGGCAATCCAATAATCGCGTTCCTCGCGGGTCGATACGTCCTCAAACTTGACGCCAAACCTGGCCGTCCGCTTTTCGATAGGCAACCGATCCAAGACAAATCTCGTGTATCCCTTCAGGTAGTTCTTGTCGGTCAGCCAAGGCTCTTCGAAACGCCCAGTGAATCGATATAACTTGCCATCCTTTGGATCAGTTGCCTCCACGAAACCGTAGCCCACCCGCGGCGGTGCATTTGCAACCTTGGAGCGCAACGGCGCGCCCTCGCGATAAAAGCCCTTTAGAAAATTGGCAATATAGCGCTCGCCCACGGAGTCTTTGCCATATGGATCATCAAGGGCATATTGGTCATCGAAATTATTGCGAAGGCGAACGTTCACCAAATATATTCCACCGACGTTCTCAAAATGTTTGAACACCGTGACGCCAGCGCGCTTGCATCGGGCTTCCCACATAGCGACGGCCTTTGACCGCCGGGCCTCACGCCGATTCACTTCTACGTTCGAATCGACTCGGCCTTCGTGTGTAGCAATTGCAGTCTCCCGGTTGCGTGAAGCACTGCCGCAGGCAACCAAGAGTGAAATACTTACAGCGGCGATTACCCTTCGGGAAACGCTGCCGGAGCACCACAGGGGCCCGGCTCCTGATTTCTTCAAATTCCCCTCCTAGCCTGCTGTTCATTATTTTTACCGCGAGAGCCGAGTTTTCTCCGGCTTTTCGGCCCTCTCAGTTCGCGGGCTTCAGAACCTTCTCGACAAATCGTTCCGTTTGATAAAACTGATTTCTATTTTTGTGGCTCTTGAGCCTGCTTGCGACGGGAAAGTCTCGATCGAACTCTGGACAAGCGTTCTCGGCCGCGAATAACCAAGGCGAACGCCCACCTGCGCGACTGCCTTGCGCCCAATCGACCATATAGCCCACGCGCTCGGCAACCACCTTTTCCCGATCCAAGTCAATAACTTTGAGGGAACTGCCGGCAATCCAATTATCTCGCTCCTCGCGAGTAGAAATATCATCAAATCTAACGCCATACCGAGTCGATCGAACTTTAATTGACTCTCTATCAAGCACGAACTTCAGATAACCTTTGAGATAGCTCTTATCCGTCAACCAAGGCTCAATAACCCGCCCTGTATAGCGATACATCTTTCCATCCCTGGGATCTCGAACCTCTACAAATCGGTAACCAGTGTGCGGCGGCCACCCATCGGGCAATGGGGATTTGTTTGCATAAGCGTAATTTCCACGAATGAATGATCCGATATACCCATCACCGTCAAGGTCATTCCCGTAGGGATCGTCCATTCTGTATTGATCATCGAAGTTCGAACCAACTCGGACATTCATCAGGAAAATTCCGTCAACACCCTCGGCCCGCTCATAAATGAACTCACCGGCTTTATTGCACTTGCCCTTCCACATCGCCAAAGCCTGATCCCGCCGCTCCCGCTCTGCGATGGAAGTTTCCCGCTTGGTCGGTGTACTTTCGCAGGCCAACAGCAGTGCGACACATGATGCCAGCAGCGCCGCGCGCGCAAGGTCGAATGAAAACTGGAATTTCATAGATCTTATTCTTGTCAACTTCCTCTTTTGGTTCAGTCGCATAGTTTCAGTATCGATCGAAAGCGCTGAATCATCCGATTGAAGCGTCGCATAGGTGGCGACGGCCGTCTCGTCCAAGTCGTGAAGCGTTGGGCACTCATGCTTACCCGTGATTACTCACAGAAAACTGGGGCCAACTCGGTCAGCTCATCGTCAGGCAGTCCATAGAATCCGTACGCGCAGAAAGCCTCTTGCAGCGCGCCCTCCACCTTAGCCCTCACATTCGGACTGGGATCGCCATGTATAAAATGGACCAAGGGCCTGGAAGGACTACGAATTCGGAAGCAATAGGTGTCGCCATCAAGGTGAAATAAATACCAAGCGAAATTGCCATCTCGAATCAGCACGGGCGATCGACAGAGCCAACTGTCCCCAGTTTCGTTGAACGCAATTCCGTCACCCTGAATGACCTCGGGCCAACCTTGACGGATCGCCGCATTTATCCACTCCTTCGGAATTTTCTGGCGAATGTCATTCCAGATCGGTGTGGTCATCTCTTCAAGCTTGTACATCGCGGCCCTCAGTCGATATGGATTTAGCGGCAGACCTCGTCTGATCCGAGGACCAGGCTCCTCTTCTCATCTCCCGCAATCAAGGGCGGAAATATCGGCGACAGGCGGATCAGTGCGGCATCCGGAAGACCATAGAACCCATATGCCGCGAATGCGCTTACAAGCGCGGCCTTCAGCCCCTCATAGACCTCAAAACGCGGCGTGCATCGAACAAATTCAATCTTTGGGTTCGATGGGCTTTCAATTCGAAAGCAATAGCTCTCGTTCTCGAAACGAAAAAAGTACCACCGATAGCTGAAATCACGAATAAAGACAGGTGATCGGCAGAGCCAACTTTCCCGATCCTCGCTGAAGGCGATTCCACCCTCGACAGCCACGTCTGGCCATCCTTGCCGCTCGGCTATATTTCGCCACATTTCGGGCAATTGCGCTGCAACGCCTGTCCATACAGCCTCTGTCATTTGCTCCAGCTTGTAAGCCATATTCATATCCTCTCCCTTGCACCCACAAGCGGGACTACAAGATGTTAATCAAGACAATCTCGTCTCGCGGGAGCGCCACGCCAAGTAGATTGACCTCACGCTATTTCTTCTCGGCCAAGCCTTCGCCCATACACACCGCGTCCAGTGCCTCCGTCCCCTTATCCGTCCCAAATGCCGACGCGCGCTGTCTCGCCGCTTGGCTCAAACGTTCTCGCTGATGCGGTGCCAACTCCAGGGTCTCAACCGTCCGCCCCACCAGTTGCTCGGCATCAAACATCCCGACCAGCCGCCCATTCATGCCGTCTTCAATGACTTCCCTCACCGGCGCCGTATCCGACCCCACCACCACGCACCCGGTCGCCATCGCTTCCAACATCGACCAGCTCAGCACAAACGGATAGGTCAGATACAGGTGCGCCGCTGACAGCTGCAGCACCCGCTTGTAGTCCGCATACGGCAGCTTCCCGAGGAAGTGCGTGCGCCCGGGGTCGAGCCTCTCCCCGACCTCCTCCAACATCGCCTGACGCCAGGTCTTGCCCCCACCCGGGGCCCGCCCATAGCTGACGTCATCTCCCCCGACGATCACCACTTGGCAGCTCTTGTGCTGCTTCTGAATCTCCGGCAGCGCCCGCATGAACCGATGGAAGCCTCGATACGGCTCCAGGTTCCGCGCCACGTACGTGATCACCGGATCGCCTGCCTTGAGCACCGCGCCGTTCGGCATGGTCATCCGCGCCTGCGAATCCGGCCCCAGTCCGTCGAGATCGATCCCCTCGTGCCCCACCACGATCTTGTCGAGATACGCCTTCGGATGCTGCGCCTTCTGCCACTGCGTCGGGCTGATCGCCGCATCGCAGTTCTCCAGGTTCAGCAGATGCAGCGCGTTCCACGCCCGGATGCGCGCCCGGTCGTCGAAGCTCGCCGGGAACTCCGGATCGAAGCCGATGTCCGCGCCCTGCCAATCCGGGCTCAGCCCATTCCCTTGCGCCGGCGCGTTGTAGAACCACTCGCAGAAGTGCACGAGCCGCGCGTCCGGGAACACGTCCTTCGCGTTGAGCGTCTCGCCCCAGCCCGGGTGCGCCAGGATCACGTCCGGCGTGAAGCCGCGCGCCTTGAGCTTGAGCATCACGCGCGCCACCGCCTGCCCATGCAGCACGGCCTCCTCCATTCGCCGCAGGTAGTGGTGTTGCTCCTTGCCCACCTCGCGATGCGGCTTGTAGCGGATCAGCGTGAGCCGCCCGCTGCGCTCGAGCTCCGGCATCCCCGGCGCCGTCTCCCGGCCGATGCCCACGACCTGCCAGCCCGGCCGCTGCGACCACGCCTTGGCCACATGCCGGAACTGCCCCGGAAAGTTCTGATGAACGATCAGCACCCGCATCACCGCTCCCTCAGGCTTTCCTGCACGTGCTCCTGCACCGGGTTGAACAGGTACTCGATGACGCGCCGCCGTCCAGTCTTCACCTCCGCCGTGACGTTCATCCCCGGCGTCAGCCGCACCGGCTTGCCATCCACATCGATGGCCCCTTTCCCCAGCACCAGCGTCACCGGAAAGATCGCCCCGCGCTTCTCGTCATTCACCGCATCCGCGGTCACGCTCTTCACCGTCGCGGGCACCGTGCCGTAGCGCGTGTACGGGAAGGTCTCGAGCTTGATCTCCGCCTCCTGCCCCGCGCGCACAAAGCCGATGTCCTTGTTCTCGAGCACCACTTCCGCCGTCACCTGCGCCTCATCGGGCACCAGCACCAGCAGCACCTGCGCCTCGGTCACGACGCCGCCGGCCGTGTGCACCGCCAGTTGCTGCACCGTGCCGTCCACCGGCGCCGTCAGCTTCGTGAGCTGATCGCGCTTGGCCGCCTTCGCGCCTTCCTCGGCGAGCTGCTTGAGCTTCAGATCCGCCTGCGCCTCGCGCTCGCGCAGCGTGCGCAGCGTCTCCGCCCGGTACGACGCCGCCGAGCCGCGCGACTCCGCCAGCGCCGCCTGCGCCTCGCGCTGGCGCGCCAGCGCCATCGCCAGGTCCTTCTCCTGCTCCACCCGCTCCCGCGTGCGGTCCTGCCCCGCGTGCCCCGCCACGAAGCCCTGATCGCTCAGCGCCTTGTAGTCGCGCTCGCGCTGCTGGGCCATCGGCACCGTGCTCTGCAGTTTCTCGACGAGTTGCTTCGCTGTCGCGATCTCCGCCTCGCGCCGCTCCAGCTCCGCCTGCAGCTTCGCCAGCTTGGCCGAGATGTCCGCCCACTCGCTCTGCAGCTGGAAGCGCGCGCTGTCCGCATCCTCGCGCGGCATCGACTTCACCGCCGCCGCCGCAAGCTGCGGCATCCCGCCGCCCGTCAGCGACTGCAGCAGCGCCCGCGCCCGCAGCACCTCCGACAGCGAGGCCACGCGCTCCTTCTCGACGCGGTGGCTGTCCGCCTCCGTCATCGTCGAGTCCAGCGCGATCAGCAACTGCCCCGCCTTCACCTTGTCCCCGTCCTTGACGAAGACCTCGCGCACCACGCTGGTCTCCAGCGGCTGAATGGTCTTGCTGCGGTCGCTGACGATGATCCGCCCCTGCGCCACCGCGACGATGTCGATCTGCCCGGCGATGGCCCACACCAGCGCGATCAGGAACAGCGCGCAGATCGCGATCGCCGCGCGGCGCGGCGCCGGATGCGGCGGCGTCTCCTGCAGCTCCAGCGCCGCGGGCAGGAAGGCGCGCTCATCGGCCATGCGCCTGGGCCCGGCCAGCTCCTCGCGCCGCTCCCACGCGGCCTTGAACACCGCCGCATATCGCGCGAGCAGCTCGCGCGCCGGATGACGCGGCGCCTCGGGCGCCGTCGTCGTGTCGATCGGTGCCGCGCTCATTCCGCGCCTCCTTCGCCCTGCATGCGCCACAGATGCGCGTAGAGCCCCTGCGGCTTGGCGATCAGCTCCTCGTGACTACCCATCTCCGCGATGCGCCCCTTCTCCATCGCGATGATCCGGTGGGCATGCCGCACCGCGCTCAGCCGGTGGGCAATGATGAACACCGTCCGCCCCTGGCAGATCGCGCGCATGTTCTTCTGGATGATGGCCTCGCTCTCATAGTCGAGCGCGCTGGTGGCCTCGTCGAAGATCAGGATGCGCGGCTGCCCGAACAGCGCCCGCGCGATCGCGATGCGCTGGCGCTGTCCGCCCGACAGCCCCGTGCCCTGCTCGCCCACCACCGTGTCGTAACCCTCGGGCAGCTCCGCGATGAACTCATGCGCGCCCGCCAGCTTCGCCGCGTGGATCACCGCCTCCAGCGGCGCGCCCGGATCGGCGATGGCGATGTTCTCCCGCACCGAGCGGTTGAACAGCGTGTTCTCCTGCAACACCACGCCGACCTGGCGGCGCAACTGCGTCGCGTCGGCCGTGGCGATGTCCTGCCCATCCACGAGCACCCGTCCCGACTCCGGCACGTACAGCCGCTGCAGCAGCTTGGTCAGCGTGCTCTTGCCCGAGCCGCTGCGCCCCACGATGCCGATGATCTCGCCCGCCGCCACCGTCAGGCTCACGCCGTGCAGCACCGGCTGCGCGTCGGGGCGGTATCGGAAAGTGACGTTGTCCAGCGCCACATCGCCGCGCACGCGCGGCATCGCGCCAGCGCTCTGCGGCGCCAGCTCGGTGCGCGTGTTCAGCACGTCGCCCAGCCGCGCCATCGAGATGCCGGTCTGCTGGAAGTCCGTCCACATCTGCGCGATGCGCATGATCGGCTGCGCCACGCGGCCCGCGAACATGTTGAACGCGATGAACTGGCCCACACTCAGATCGCCGCCCATCACCAGGTGCGCCCCCCACCACAGCGTCGCCGCGTTGACGAGCTTGCCGATCAGGTTGATGCCCTCGTTGCCGTACTGCGCCAGCGTCTGCGTGCGAAACGACGCCGACACGTAGGCCGCGAGCTGCTCGTCCCACTTGCGCGCCATCTGCGGCTCCAGCGCGCTGGCCTTGACGGTCTGGATGCCCGTCACCGTCTCCACCAGCAGGCTCTGGTTCTCCGCGCCGCGCGCGAACTTCTCGTTGAGCCGCCCGCGCAGCACCGGCACGATCGACAGGCTCAGGATCAGGTACAGCGGCAGCGAGATCAGCACGATCAGCGTCAGCGTCGCGCTGTAGCTGAACATCACCGCGATGAAGATCACCGAGAACAGCACGTCCAGCACCAGCGTCAGCGCGTTGCCGGTGAGGAACTGGCGGATGTTCTCGAGCTCGCGCACCCGCGCCACCGAGTCGCCCACGCGCCGCGCCTGGAAGTAGGCCAGCGGCAGGTTCATCAGGTGCCGGAACAGCCGCGAGCCCAGCTCCACGTCGATGCGGCTCGTCGTGTGGCTGAAGACGTAGGAGCGCAGGATGTTCAGCGCGCTCTCGAACAGCATGATCACCAACAGCCCGATGACCAGCACGTCCAGCGTGGTCATGCCGCGGTGCACCAGCACCTTGTCCATCACGACCTGGAAGAACAGCGGGCTGACCAGCGCGAACAGCTGCAGGAACAGCGAGAATCGTCAGCACCTCGCCCAGGAGCCGGCGGTGCTTGACGATGCTGGGGATGAACCACGAGAAGTCGAACTTGGCCAGTTCGCCCGCCAGGCTCGCGCGGCTGGTGACCAGGATCAGCTCGCCGGTCCATTCGGCGGCGAAGGTCTCCAGCGGCTCGATCGTGGGACGCGCGGCCTGCGGATCGCTCGACGGATCCATGAACAGCACCCGCTTGCCATCGCATTGCGCCAGCACCACCGTGCGGCCGTCCTTGAGCCGCGCCAGCGCCGGCAGACCGACCAGCGTGAGCCGGTCCGGCGCGCTGCGCGAGGCCTTGGCCTTCAGACCGAGCCTCTTCGCGGCGAGCAGCAGGTCGCGCTCGCGGACCTCGTCGCTCGGCCCCAGTCCCAGCGCGTGCCGCAGCGACGGCACATCGGCCGAGACCTGATGCAGCCGCGCGATGACGCACAACGCGTGGAGCGCGCCGTCATCCCGCTCTGGATGCCGGTGCTGGTCCTGCTGCTGCTGGTCCTGGTGCTGATCCTGCTGCTGGTGCTGCTCTCGCGGCCCTTGATCCTGGTGCTCACCGCGCGGTGCTTCGCACTCGCGCGCCTCCCTCGGGGCGCCTTGCGCGCCCATCACTCCCGACATGACCCCACCCGTGCCGCATCAATGGCGGCTCAAACTTGTATTACTAAAAGGTTAAGCCACCCATAGATATGTGGCTCACCCCACAAAAGAGGGTGTGGTGACAAAGCGTCTGCGCAAATTCGGGCAGGTGCGCCATGCGCAAGTCCGTGTGAGGGAACGGTTGGAAATGAAAAAGGCGGCCGAAGCCGCCTTTCCAGGTCTTGCGCCGAAGCGCTTGCGCATCGCGCTCAGTCGCGGGCGTAGATGTCCACGTCTTTGGTCTCGCGCACGAACAGCAGGCCGACGACCAGAGTCAGCGCGGCGATGCCGATCGGGTACCACAGGCCGTGATAGATGTTGCCGTTCTGCGCCACCATCGCGAAGCTGATCGACGGCAGCAGGCCGCCGAACCAGCCATTGCCGATGTGATACGGCAGGCTCATCGAGGTGTAGCGGATGCGCGTCGGGAACAGCTCCACCAGCATCGCGGCGATCGGGCCGTAGACCATCGTCACGTACAGCACCAGCACCGTCAGGATCGCGACCACCAGCGGCGTGTTGACCTTGGCCGGATCGGCCTTGGCCGGATAACCCGCCGCCTTCATCGCGTCCGCCAATTCCTTCTTGAACGCGGCGATCTTCTTGGCGCTGTCCTCGTCGAACTTGTGGCCGCCAGCGGTCAGCGTGGCGGTCGGCGCCTCGATGACCTTGTCGCCCACCTTCACCTGGCCGGTGCCGGCCGCGCCGGGCACCGTCTCGTAGTTCGCCGCGGCTTGCGCCAGCGCGCGCTTGGCGATGTCGCAAGGCGTGGTGAAGTCCACGTCGCGCGCCACCGGGCTGCCCTGGAACGAGCACTGCGCCGGGTCCGTCGTCAGCGTGATCTGCGCGGTGGCCTGGGCCTTGGCCAGGTCCGGGTTGGCCGCGTTGGTCAGGGCCTTGAACAGCGGGAAGTAGGTCAGGATCGCCAGCAGCAGACCCGCCATGATGATGGGCTTGCGGCCGATCTTGTCCGACAGCGTGCCGAACACGACGAAGAACGGCGTGCCGATCAGCAGCGCCACCGCCACCATGATGTTGGCCGCCGCCGCATCCACCTTGACCACGCTGGTCAGGAAGAACAGCGCGTAGAACTGGCCCGTGTACCAGACCACGCCCTGCCCGGCCACCAGGCCGAACAGCGCCAGCAGCACGATCTTCAGGTTCTTCCACTGCCCGAAGGACTCGGACAGCGGCGCCTTGGAGGTCTTGCCCTCGGACTTCATCTTCTGGAAGGCCGGCGATTCGTTCATCGACAGCCGGATCCACACGCTCACGCCGAGCAGCAGGATCGACACGACGAAAGGCACGCGCCAGCCCCAGGCCGCGAACGTGGCCTCGCCCAGCGCCGTGCGGGTGCCCAGGATCACGATCAGCGACAGGAACAGGCCCAGCGTCGCCGTGGTCTGGATCCACGAGGTGTACGCCCCCCGCTTGCCATGCGGCGCGTGCTCGGCGACGTAGGTCGCGGCACCGCCGTACTCACCGCCCAGCGCCAGGCCTTGCAGCAGGCGCAGACCGACCAGGATCACCGCGGCCGCGGGTCCGATCGTGTCGTAGGTGGGCAGCACGCCGACGATGAAGGTCGACAGGCCCATGATCAGGATGGTCACCAGGAAGGTGTACTTGCGGCCGATCATGTCGCCCAGCCGGCCGAACACCAGCGCGCCGAACGGTCGCACGATGAAGCCCGCCGCGAACGCCATCAGCGACGCAATGAACTGCGCCGTCGGGTCCAGGCCGGTGAAGAACTGCTTGCCGATGATCGCGGCCAGCGAGCCGTACAGGTAGAAGTCGTACCACTCGAACACCGTGCCCAGCGACGAGGCGAAGATGACCTTCTTCTCCTCGGCCGTCATCGGCGCGCTCGTGGTCACTGCGCTTGCAGTTGCCATGGGGTTGTCTCCTCGGAATTCCCAGAACCATCGACCGATGGCCCTTGCGTCGGGACTATCCGGGCCCGCTCTGACCCATTTCTGACGGCTTGCTTGCCTCTGGCTGACAAACTCCGGCGCAACCCTGAGGCCGGATTTCTCGATGCGGAATTTGGAGGCCTGTGAGCCGCAGCAAAGGGTATGTCCCTACCCTCTCCCGAGCGCCCCCTGTCCGTTGCCCTGTCAGTTGCGGCGTATCCCCACCGGGAGGGACGCCGCGGCCTCCCAGGCCGGGCCGTCGAACCAGGCGTCGCCGTCCAGGCAGGCGGTCAGCATGTCCAGCGCATCCAGGCCCCAGAACAGCTTGTCGCCAACCCCGAAGGTCGGCACGCCGAAGACGCCGCGCGCCAGGGCCGCGTCGGTCGCGTCGCGCAGGTCGGCCTTGACCTCGTCCGAGGCCGGGTCGCGCATCGGCGCCAGGTCCGCCGTCAGCGCGGCGAGCCGCGCCGGATCGGCCGCGTCCAGGCCGCCGCGCCAGACGTGGCGCAGCACGCGCTCGACGGCGTAGCGGCCCGGCGTCTGGCCGGCCGGCGCGGTGGCCCACAGCAGCCGCGTCAGGCCCAGCGGGTTGAAGGGATGCGCCGCGGGCAGGTCCAGCGGCACGCCCAGCCGGTGACCCAGCCACTGCACCTGGCGGTAGGTCCAGTCGCGCTTGCCGGGGATCTCGGCCGGGCCCTTGTGCTGCAGCGACTTCAGCATCGCGCCGAACAGCACCGGCAGGTAGCGCACCGCGACGCTGCGGCCGGCGAGCGCCTCGGGCAGCCGCTCAAAGGCCAGCGCGGCGTAGGGCGAGATCGGATCGAAGTAGAAATCGATGGTGGTCATCGCGGTCCCTGTCTGGGGTCGGGGGGCAGGTCTTGGCGGTCGAGCCTGTCGGGCCGTTCAGGCCGTTCAGGCCGTTCAGGCCGTTCAGGCCGTTCAGGCCGTTCAGGCCGTTCAGGTAGGCTCGGTGGCGAGCGCGCCGTGCGCGGCCAGCAGCGCGCGGCGCTCGGGCAGCAGCGTCAGGATGCGGATGCGCTCGGCATCGTCGGCCTTGCTCCAGCCGGCGATCTCGGGGATGGTGCGGGCGCAGCCGCGGCATAGCGCGGTCGGCTCATGCATCTTGCAGACGTTGATGCAGGGCGAGGCGATGCGCCCTTCGGGCGTGCGGGCGAAGGCGGTCATTGCGCCACCTCGATCACCGGCGCGCCGGTCAGCGCCACCAGTTGCGGCGGCGACATCAGGAACACGCCGTTCGGGTGACCGGCCGCGGCCCAGATGGCGTCGAAGCGGAACAGCTCCTTGTCGATGAAGAGCAGCGGCGGCGCGGGCTCGCCGTCGGTGGCATAGCTCGGCTGGAAGCCCAGCGGCGACACGCCGCCGATGGAGAAGCCGGTGCGCGCCTTCACGTAGTCGGCATCGGCGCGGCCGAGCTTGCCGGTGTGGGCCTCGAGCTTGCGCTCGTCGACACGCCTGTCGCCGGAGGCGATCACGAGGACGGCGGCGTCATCGCTCTTGCGGCGGAACACCACGCTCTTGGCGATCTGGCCGAGCGCGACGCCCAGCGCGTCGGCGGCCTCCTGGGAACTGCGGGCCGAGACCTCGAGCCAGCGCGGCGAGTGTTCATGGGACAGCGCGCGCAGCGCGGCGGCGACGCGCAGGAAGCCGTCGGGGCGCGAGGCGTCGGGACCTGCGGTGTCGGCCTCGGGGGCGGCGGTCGAAGGGGATGTCGTGTCGCTCATGGCGCGCATTGTGCCGAAGGGACGATTCGGGGGCGCAAGGCTGTCACCTCGGCGTCAGGGCGCTCTAGGGCGAGCGCTCTGCATTTGGCGGCGGGCTTGCGCTAAGGTCCGCCGCCATGACCGATGTGAAGAGCCCTTTCGAGCCCGAGTTCACCCGCGCGCTTTGCGAGATCTTCGAGCAGTTGATCACTTTCAATCAGGTGCTGGGATTGAAGGTCGACGAGCTGCAGCATGAGATCGTGCGAGCCCACATCCACATGCGGCCGGATCTGGTCGGGCATTACGCCCACAACCGGCTGCACGGGGGAGTGATCAGCGCGACGCTGGATGCGATGGGCGGGCTGGCGGTGATGGCCGCGACGGGGGCCAGGCATCTCGACGAACCGCCGACGCAGCGGCTGCAGCGCTTCGGCAAGCTGGGCACCATCGACCTGCGCGTGGACTACCTGCGGCCGGCCATCGGGCCGCTGTTCCGGTGCGAGGCGGAAGTCATGCGGCTCGGCAGCCGCGTGGCGAATACGCGCATGGCATTCACCGATGAACAGGGACGGCTGCTGGCCACCGGGGCGGCGGCGTACATCGTGTCGTGAACCACGATGGAGCGACGGCGGGAGAGAAAGGGTGAGGGCCTGCGGCCGAGGCAGTCCGCAGTTCACTCCGTCGCAAGCTCCTCTTTCGCCGCGCTGATCCGATACGCGCATCGCCGCGCGCCGGCCAGCAGATGCTCGGTGCGCTCGACCTGCAGTCCCGGTCCCAGGCAGCGCTGGAACAGCGCCAGCTCCGATCGGCAGAATCCCTGGCAGCTCTGCGCCGCGGCGCAGATGGGGCAGTGGTCTTCCACCAGCACCCAGTCGCGCCCCACGCGCTCGGCCCGCGCCATGTAGCCCTCCTCGGCGCGCAATCGAGCCAGCTCGCGCACACGATCGCCCGTCGTGCGGCAACGCGCCAGCGCGGCGCGGTAGCGCTGCTCGCTGTCCTTCTCCCGCGCCGCGATGAGCTGATCCAGCCCCGCCTCGCCAAACACCGCCCGCGCCTGCTGGATCAACTGCACGGTGAGATCCCCATGCCGATCCGGAAAGCGCCCATGCCCCGCCGCCGTCAGCGACCACAGCTTCCTCGGCCGTCCCACCCGCCCCGGCACAACCCCCCTGTCCTGCTCGCCCTCCCGCCGCCCGGCAGCGGGCTGGGGCAAGAGCTCATCCTCCCCGCCAGCCTCCACCAACCCCTGCGCCTCCAACCTGGCCAGCAGCTTGTGCGCCCCCATCGGCGTGATCGCGAGCGCCGCCGCCAGCGTGGCGGCCGGCTGCGGCCCGCGGCTCTTGAGCTCGAACAGCAGCCGCTCCCCGTTGCCCTGGCTCATGAATGGCGCCTCGCGAAGCGGATGAAGCCGATCGCCGCCAGCAGGCAGGTGGCGCCCCCCAGCAGCATGATCCAGCGTGCCGACAGCATCCCCAGCACGCCGCCGATGAGCGCGATCATCGTGTTGGACAGGCAGAACACCGTCGTCAGCAGCCCCATCACGCGGCCCTGCCCATGCGCGGCGAATCGCTCCGACATCCACGCCGGCATCAGCGCGTTGTAGAACGACAGCGGAATCCCCAGCGCCGGAATCAACACCAGCCCCAGCCACGATGGCGCCAGGCTCAGGGCCAGCAGCCCCACCGCCGCCACCACCGCGAAGCGCGCCGCCCGGTGCAGCGGCGCCGGCCCCGAGCCGATGCGCGCCGCCAACAGGCTCGCCGCCGTCATCGCCGCGCACTGCACCGCCGTCACGAGCGCGATGCCGCGGCTGCCCAGCCCCGCCTGCTGCAGCATCCACAGCGGCGCGAACTCGTACAGCGCGTTCACCCCCAGCGTGTAGGCCAGTTGCAGCAGCGCCAGATGACGCAGCACCGGATCCTGCACGACCAGCCCCAGCGACTGCTGCCGCCGCATCGCGGCGAGCATCCCGCCCTCCGGCGCCGCCGCCGGCCGGTCATCCGGCAGCCCCAGCCCGAGCAACACCAGGCACGGCACCAGCACCGCCGCCGCGACCATGAAAGGCACCGCCTCGCCCCACGGCAGCGTCAACCCGCCCAGCAGCGGGCCCACCAGCCAGCCGATGTAGAGGCTGGCGTTGAGCCACGCGAAGCTGCGCGTGCGCTCCAGCTGCGGATGCCAGTCCGCCAGCAGCGCCCGCACCACGGCGACATTGCCCTCGGTCAGGCCGGTCGCGAAGCGCGACAGCACGAACAGCGGATAGTCCCGCGAGGCCAGCGCGAACGCGCTCAGCCCGTAGCCGACCAGCGTCGCGGTAATCGTGATGCTGAGCACGCGGCGCCGCCCGTAGCGATCGGACATCGGGCCCACGACCAGGCTGCCGACCAGGATGCCCGCCGGATTCACCGCCAGCGCCAGCCCCATCAGCAGCTCGGGCCGCAGGCCCAGGAAATGCGTGAAGCCATCGACCGGCCCGTCCACGAAGATCGGCGCCAGGATCGGATACGGCAGCGCGACGCCGGCCGTGCTCATCAACGCGAGCGCGCAGACGGCCCAAAGCAGCAGGTGCGGATGGCGCAGCGGCGCCGGCGGATCGGTGGGGGCGGTGGTCGACAGCACGGCGCTCATTCTGCGGCCCCTTCCCGGCGCAGGCACAAGGCATACCCCGGCCAGCCACGATGGCGCCACTCCTCGCGCGCCGCGTCGGCGAGCTTGATGCGGTGATCATTCATCGACGCGTGCAGCGACGGCAGCTCGCGCGTCCAGTCGTCCTCCGACGCGCTGCCCGCATGCACCAGCGCCCAGGCCGGCGCGGGCCGCAGCTCGGCGAGATAGGTGGCCAGCCACGCGCGCCAGACATTGCGCAAGATCTGACCCTCGTCGACGGCGAGACCGCGCGAGGCCGCCGCCTCCAGCAGCACCCGCAGCGCATGCGTGCCGGTCACCAGGTGCAGCGAGGCGAAGCCATGGCGCGCCAGGTACACCGCCAGCGAGGCCTCGGCCAGCGCGTCCAGCGTCAGGCGCGGGCGCTCGACGTAGCCGTCGAAGCCCGGCAGCGCGGCGGCATGCTGCATCCGCGTCGTGATCAGCGTGCCGCCCATCGACGGCATCGCCAGCGCGGCATCGGCACGCACCGCGTCGATCACCTCCCGCACGCTGGCACTGCCCTGCCCCGCCGGCACCGGCGGGCCGAGAGGACTCTTCAGCCCGAGGGTCGTCTTCAGCGCGGCATCGAGCTCCTTCTGATGCCCCGACTGCAGCGCATAGGCCAGGCGGATCGCGACATGGAAAGCCTGCGCCTCCGGCGCGGCCAGCACGCGCCGCAGCGCATCCTCGACCGAGGGCGTGGCCACGCCATCGCCGGCGGCCGGACGCGACAGCGGTCCCCAGTGGTCGAGATGGCGCCGCAGCGCCTCACGCGGCGCCCCGAGCCGTGCCAGCGCGCCCAGCACCATCGGCAGATGGTTGAACAGCGGCATCGCCTTGGTGCCATACATCGGACCGTACTGCACCGACTCGTCGAGCGCTTCATGCAGTCCCGCCGGCCAGGGCGGGCCCTTCAGTTCGAGCACGTTGCCGTCGGGATCGAACAGGTACAGCGACGGGCCATCGCCTTCGGCCCCATAGCGCGAGCCGTAGGCATCGACCGTCACGCCGCGCTCGGTCAGCCAGCGGCGCAGCGCGGGCTCGTCGAGCGATTCGACGCGCAGGCAGAAGTGATCGACGTTGCGCCCCTCCTTGCCCGGACCGGCCCCGCCGGCGCTGCCCAGCTTGCCGTCCAGCGGGACCAGATCGATCAGCTGCGCGCCGGCGCGCAGCTGGACCAGGCCGATCGCCTCCTGGCGGCGCTCGATCGTGCAACCGAGCAGGTCGACGTAGAAATGCAGCGAGGCCTGCAGATCGCGCACCCGCAGCACGAGGTGGTCGAGTCCCTGGATCTTGATCATCGTCAGCTCCTTTGCTTGCTTGTTGGCTTGCTTGTCGTCTTGCCGTGCCGCCATGATCGCCGCAGCCCTCCAATAAATAAACTTTCCGTTGATTAACACTCCACGCAGCAGGGAGACACGACAATCGCGTCCATGGCGTTTCGACCCCTTCCCCTCCCCGACGAGATCCCGGGCCGGCTGTGGCTGCAGTCGATGCCCGGCCGCCGTGAACCCTGGCCCGCGTTCCTCGACGAGGCACGGCTGAACCAGCTCAACCTGGTGGTCTGCCTCAACCCGCTCGAGGAGGTCGCCGAGCTGTCGCCGACGTATCACAAGGCCGTCGCCCAGGGCCGTCTGCCCTTCCGCTGGCTGCATGTGCCGATGCGCGACTTCGGCCTGGCGTCCGACGCGGCAGCGTTCCGTCAGGGCGTCGAGCAGATCGCGCAAGGCCTGCGCCTGGGCGACCGCGCGTTGCTGCATTGCGCCGCCGGCATGGGCCGCACTGGCACCATGGCGGCCTGCGTGCTCAAGCGGCTCGGCCTGCCGGCGGCGGACGCGCTCGCCGCCGTCAGCGCGGCCGGATCGAATCCGCAATCGGCGCTGCAGTCCGGCTGGATCCACCAGTTCTGAGCCACATGAGCGATCCGACGCCGCCGGCGCTGACCATCGTCCATGCGGACGACTGGCGCGTCGTCGCCGACAAGCCCTCGGGCCTGCTGTCCGTGCCCGGACGCGGCGAGCACAAGCAGGACTGCGCGTCCACGCGCGTCCAGGCGCTGTATCCCGATGCGCTGATCGTGCACCGGCTTGATCAGGCGACCTCGGGCCTGATCGTGTTCGCCCGCGGCGAGGCCATGCAGCGCGCGCTCAGCGAGGCCTTCGCCGCGCGGCTCGTCGACAAGCGCTACGAAGCGGTGGTGCAGGGGATCGTCGAGCAGGACCGCTTCGAGATCGACCTGCCGCTGCTGGTCGACTGGCCGAACCGCCCGAGGCAGAAGATCGATCCTGCGTTCGGCAAGCCCAGCCTGACGCGCGTGCGGGTGCTGCATCGCGACGCCGCAGGCGGCGTCACGCGCGTCGAGCTCGAGCCGGTGACCGGCCGCTCGCACCAGCTCCGCGTGCACCTGCTGGCCGCGGGGCATCCGATCCTCGGCGACGCGCTGTATGCGCCGCCGGACGTGCTCGCGCGGGCGCCCCGCTTGCTGCTGCATGCGCGCGAGCTGCATCTGCCCACCGTACTCGACGCGCCGGCGCTCTCGCTGCAGTCGCCGCCCGGCTTTTGACGGTCCGCGCCGCGGCCCTTCCCCGACGACCAGGAGTCTTGTCCATGTCCCCCGCCACCCCGCATTCCCTCACCATCGTCACTGGCAGCTCGCGCGGCCTGGGCGAGGCGCTGGCGCGCCAGTCGCTCGAGGCCGGCCATCTCGTCGTCGGCATCGCCCGCGGCCGCAGCGAGACGCTCGAGCGCTTCGCTCATGAGCGTGGCCTCGCGCTGCAGCAGTGGCAGGCCGATCTCGCGAATCCGCTGACCATCGCGCAGCACCTGGCCGACTGGCTGCGCACGCAGCCCAGCACCTGGGCCGCCGCGACGCTGATCAACAACGCCGGCGTCGTGCCGCCGCCCGGACCGATCGATGGGGAAGCGCTGGAGACGCTGTCGTCGGCGATGCGCGTCGGCCTGGAGGCCACGCTGCTGCTCAGCGCCGCCTTCCTCGACGCCACGCGCGGCTGGCCGGCCCAGCGCAAGGTGCTGAACATCTCCTCCGGCCTGGGCCGCCGCGCGATGGCCGGCAGCGCCGTCTATTGCGCGGCCAAGGCCGGCATGGACAACCTCAGCCGCGCGATGGCGCTTGACGAGGAGCACAAGGCCGCCAAGGGCGAGCGCGCCGCGCGTGTCGTGTCGCTGGCGCCGGGCATCATCGACACCGATATGCAGGCGCAGCTGCGCGGCGGCGACGCTTCCAGGTTCCCCGACCGCGATCGCTTCGCGGCGTTCAAGGCCGAGGGTCAGCTCGCCAGCGCCGAGGACACGGCGGCGCGGGTGCTGAAATTCCTCGCCAGAAACGACTTCGGCCAGCAAGTGCTGGCCGATGTGCGCGACGCCTGAGGCGCTCAGCCGACGAGGTTCGCCAGCGTCAGCAGCGCCAGCAGCATCATCCACAGCACCACCGAGCGCCAGACCAGGCCCACCACGCTCTGCAGGTGGCCCAGTTGCGGCGGCACACCGCCGGTGGAGCCTTCGGCGCGGGTGGCGTCCATGTCGCCGCCGGACTCGAAGGTCTTGCTGCGGTCCGGCGTCACGCCCGGCGCGGCGCTGCCGCCCAGCTGCACGCCCACCGCGCCCGCGGCCGAGGCCAGGATGATGCCCTCGTTGTCATGCGCCCAGAGCGCCGCGTCGCGGCGCCAGGCGCTGACAGCCTCCTCGAAGTTGCCCACGATCGCGAAGCCCGTCGCGGTCAGCCGCGCCGGGATGTGGTCGATCATGCCGAACAGCTTGCGCGAGAGCTCCATCAGCCGCTCGTTCGTCGGCGCGTCCAGCGTGCGGCTCTTGAAGGCCCAGTAGCGGCCGGCGAATTCAGCCATCCGGTACAGCACCGCGCCGGCCGGGCCCAGGCCCAGCGTCGAGAACAGCACGAACCAGAAGAACACCCCGAAGACATGCCGGTGCGCCGCCAGCAGCGAGTGCTCCAGCACGTGGCGCAGCAGCTCGGTGCGCGGCAGCTCGCTGGCGTCCAGGTGACGCCACTCGGCCAGCAGACGGCGGGCTTCGAGCTCGTCGCCGCGCTCCAGCGCGTCGCGGATGTCGGTGAAGTAATGACTGAACTGGCGGAAACCCAGCGTCAGGTAGAGCACCAGGACGTCCAGCGCCAGCGACAGCAGCAGGCTGTAGGGCCGCACCAGCGCGTAGATCGCGCCGACCAGCAGCGCCGGTCCGACGACGGTGATCGTCCACACGACGGCCGCGTGATGCGACCGTCCCGCGTCGAAGTTGCGCCCGGTCCAGCGCACCCAGGCGATCATGCCTTGGTGGACCGGATTCCCGTGCGGCAGAGGCTTGAGCTGCTCGCACACCAGCGCCAGCAAGACCGCGAAGAAGTTCATGGCCCGGGATGATAGCGGCCCGCCACACCCTCGGCAGGGGGAGCTTCAGCCTTGAAGGAAGCGGTAGAGATTGCGCAACATCGCGGCGGTCGCGCCCCAGATGAAGAACTCCTTGGGCGCGGCGGGCGTCAGACCCACGTCGGGATCGGCGTTGGAGACCGCAAGACCTGGCCCCGTCCAGGGCATCGACAGGAACTGCCGCCGGCCCTTCAACGGGCCGCCGTCATCGCCGGTCATGCCGGGGACGTCGTACTCGAAGCTGTGGCGCTGGTGATGCGCGGGGTTCATCAGGAATTCGAGCGGGACCTCGAAGGCCTCCGCCACCTCGAACGCATCCAGCCGCAGCGAAAAGCCGGGGCGGATCAGCGCCACCACCGGCGTGACCTCGTAGGCCGTCACCGTGCGGTAGACCGGCAACTGGCCGATCAGGTCGACATGGCGCTCGTCCAGGCCGATCTCCTCCTGGGCCTCGCGCAGCGCGGTGCGCTCGGGGGAGCCGTCCTCGGGCTCGGCCCGGCCGCCGGGGAAACTGATCTGCCCGGCATGGTCGCGCAGGTGCGCGGTGCGCTGCGTCAGCAGCACCTGCAGGCCTTCGGCGCGCTGCACCAGCGGCACCAGCACCGCCGCCTGCGTCGCCGTGCGGCCCGGAAACACGCCGCCATCGCCGGGAATCTCCGGCGCCAGCGCCGGCGGATGCAGGAAGCGGTCGCGCAGCCAGGCCGGCGTCAGGCGCTCACGCGCGACGGCGGGCAGGTGGGCATCGGTGCCGATGGCGGGAACAACGCGGGGGTCGTGGATGGCGGGACGGCTGGGGAGAGGCGTCGACATGCGGGGCGTGCGTCCGCCGCGGCGGACCTGTTCGTGGGGGCTCGGGAAGCCAAGCCCCGATTGGACGCCGGAAACGACAAAGCCGCTCCGGGCAGGGCCTTGGAGCGGCTTTGAGGGGGGCGCGTGCCGAGGATTATTCGGCGGCCTTGAAGGACAGCTTTTCCTTGATGCGCGCCGACTTGCCCGAACGCTCACGCAGGTAGTACAGCTTGGCGCGGCGGACGTCGCCGCGGCGCTTCACTTCGATCGAGGCGATCAGCGGGCTGTACAGCTGGAACGTGCGCTCAACGCCTTCGCCGCTCGAGATCTTGCGGACGATGAAGTTGGAGTTCAGACCGCGATTGCGGCGGGCAATCACGACGCCTTCGTAAGCCTGCACGCGCTTGCGGGTGCCTTCGACGACGTTCACGTTCACGATCACCGTGTCGCCGGGGGCGAAAGCGGGGATGGTCTTGTTCAGGCGAGCAATTTCTTCTTGCTCGAGGGTCTGGATCAGATTCACGAGGATCTCCTGGTGATCATGCCGGCGTGAATCAGGACGATTCCAGGACTGGCCGCTTTCGAAAGCCTTCTGAAGACTTCTTGAGCGCCGCCCGCGTGGGGATTCAACCAACAGCCCCTTGGATCATGTCTGACGACGATGCCCTGTGCTGCCCTTGCCCCATCAACCCGGTAGAGGATCGGCAAAACCGGCGATTATAGACGTGCAGGAGCGATCGTCAAACGCCGCCCGGTTTGCGCGCGCCAGAGCCCGTCAGCGACGCCAGGAATTTTTCGTCCTTCTTGTCGAGCCGGCCCTCGCGCCGCGCGGCCTCGATCAGCTCCGGCCGGCGGCGCAGCGTCAAGGCCAGCGACTGCTCGCGGCGCCAGCGCGCGATTTCCGCGTGGTGGCCCGACAGCAGCACCGGCGGCACCGGCAAGGGGCCTTCGGGTGTCTCCAGCACCTCGGGGCGGCTGAAGTGCGGGCAGTCGAGCAGGCCGTCCGAGAAGCTGTCCTGCTGGTGCGAGGCGGCGTCGTTCAGCACGCCCTCCTGCAGGCGAGTCAGCGCATCCAGCATCGCCAGCGCCGGCAGTTCGCCGCCGGAAAGCACGAAGTCGCCCAGGCTGACCTCCATCGTCACGTGGCGGTCCAGCACGCGCTGGTCGATGCCTTCGTAGCGGCCGCAGAGCAGGATGGCGCCCTCGCCTCGCGCGAGTTCCTGCACCAGCGCCTGGTCCAGCTTGCGCCCGGTCGGGCTGAAGTGGATCACCGCCGGCGTGCCCGGCGTCTGGACCGCGCGGTCGGCCTTCACCGCGGCGAGCGCGCGCTCCAGCGGCGCCGCCAGCATCACCATGCCCGGACCACCGCCAAACGGGCGGTCATCGACACGGCGGTAGTTGTCCTCGGCGAAGTCGCGCAGCTGCCACAGGCGCACGTCGACCTGCTTGCTCTCGTACGCGCGGCGCGTCACGCCGACCCGCAGGAAGGGGTCGAAGAGCTCGGGAAAGAGGGTGAGGACGTCGAAGCGCATGGGCGTGCGGGCCCGGCGGCTTCAGTAGTCGGTGTCCCAGTCGACGGCGATGGTCTTCGCCGCCTTGTCGACCGTGCCGACGAATGCGTTCACGAACGGGATGAGGATTTCCTCGTCCGGCTTCACCGGCGCGCTCATGCCGGCGGGGACGATGCGCAGCACGCAGTGCGGGCCGGTGTCGATCAGGTCGGTCACCTCGCCCAGCGTCTTGCCATCCTTGTTGATGACCGACATGCCGATCAGGTCGACCCAGTAGTACTCGTCCTCGCCGGCGTCCGGGAAGGTGCTGCGCGAGACGAAGATCCGGGCGCCCTTCAGTGCCTCGGCGCCGTTGCGGTCGGCAATGCCCTCGGCCTGGGCGACGATCCCGTCCGCGTGATCGCGGACCGACAGGATCTTGAGCACGGGCGGCACGACGTGCGGCTTGCCCGGCAGGGCCTTCTCGCTGGGCTTGAGAAACCAGCGGCGGGAAGAAAAAAGCGCCTGGGCATCGGCGGAGTGGCTGAGGATCTTCAGCCAGCCCTTGATGCCCCAGGCGTCCAGCACGCGCCCGACTTCGATGGCGTCCTCCGGAAAGGCCGAAGAACTCTCGATCACGTCATCGGGCGTCTGCTTCATCGATGGGAATCCGTCGATGAATCAGGCGGCCGCGGCAGCGGCGGGGGCCACGGCCTTCTTGGCCACGTCGACCAGGCGGGCGACGGCAGGCGACAGCTGGGCGCCGACGCCAACCCAGTACGACACGCGGTCCTGGGCGATGCGCAGGCCTTCGGCGTTGCCGGAAGCGACCGGGTTGTAGAAGCCGACGCGCTCGATGAAGCGGCCGTCACGGCGGTTGCGGCTGTCGGTCACGACGATGTTGTAGAACGGACGCTTCTTGGAGCCACCGCGGGAGAGTCGAATCACGACCATGATCTATCCTTCAGTCTTTTGGCGTTCCACCGCACCACAGGGACACACAGCGGGCAAGCAGAGTTGAATCGGCCGTCTCCGTCAGGGGGCGCGTGTGTCGCGCACGAATCCCCACAAAGAGCCGCAAGCTGGCGCCGTAGATACACCCCCGGTCCGTCCATCGCCCCGGAAACTTCGGATCAGGAAGCTTCGAAGCCTGACAGCCACACCCGAGGGTCGGCACCAAAACCCGGCATTATAAACTCGCTCCTGACGCTTTGTCCTCCGCCACCAATGACGACAACCACCAGCAGTTCCGCCCCTCTCCTGATCCGCCCCAGCCTGGAAGGCGACATCGCCGCGATCCAGCAGATCTACGAACATGCGGTGCTGCACGGCACCGGCACCTTCGAGACCGACGTGCCGGACCGCGCCGAGATGGCCCGCCGCCGCACCGAGGTCCTCAGCCGCAGCCTGCCCTATCTGGTCGCCGAGCGTGACGGACAGGTGCTGGGCTTCGCGTACGCCAACTATTTCCGCCCCCGCCTGGCCTATCGCTACTTCGTCGAGGACTCGATCTATCTCTCTCCGCAGGCCCAGGGCCAGGGCGTGGGCCGGCTGCTGCTGGCGGAGCTGATCGCGCGCTGCGAGGCCGCCGGCGCGCGCCAGATGGTGGCGGTGATCGGCGATTCGCAGAACCTCGGGTCGATCGGCGTGCATCGCGCACAGGGCTTCGAGGACATCGGCGTCATGAAGGCCGCCGGCTGGAAGTTCGGCAAGTGGCTGGACGTCGTGCTCATGCAACGCCAATTGGGACAGGGCGACACCAGTTCGCCGACCGGCGCCACCGCCGCGCCCGCCACCACCCCCTCCGCATGAGTGCCGCCGCCCCGAGCGCCGGCGGTCCGGCGGAATCCAAGTCCAAGGCCGTCGCCACCTGGCTGAGCTTCGCGCTCGGCAGCCTCGGGGCGCATCGTTTCTACCTGCACGGTTTCGGCGACCGGCTCGGCTGGCTGCATCCGCTGCCCACGCTGCTGGGGCTCTACGGCGTGCATCGCATGGACACGCTGGGCCAGGACGACGTCACCGCCTGGTTCCTGATCCCCGTGCTGGGCCTGATGCTGGCGCAGAGCATGCTGGCCGGCATCGTCTACGGGCTGATGCCCGACGAGCGCTGGGCCGAGCGCTTCAACCCGGGCCAGCCCGTGCGCAAGACCGGCTGGCTGCCGATCCTCGGTGTGATCGCCTGCCTGATGGTGGGCGGGGCCTGCCTGATGGCGACGATCGCCTTCTCCGCGCAGCGCTACTTCGAATCCCAGGTCGAAGCCGCCCGGGAGATCAGCCAATGACGGCGCCGGGTCTCGCCGCTGGCGAGGCCCGGTGGGGCAGGATCAGAACACCGTGAAACTGATCCAGTAGAACAGTCCGCCGATGAACGCCGACGCCGGGATCGTGAAGATCCAGGCCCAGACGATGTTGCCCG